>Ga0213829_1000110_pt1 | contig 108987 bp, 98 predicted proteins | sample MC6MC0896MG_FD_180665 | JGI IMG/M metagenome (GOLD analysis project Ga0213829, IMG submission 180665) | Enriched soil aggregate microbial communities from Iowa State University, Ames, United States - MC6-MC0896-MG | ecosystem: Environmental > Terrestrial > Soil > Unclassified | place: USA: Iowa... | reverse complement strand
CTGCTTTTCCACATTACGGATGCGCTGAACAAGCGTGCGCATCATGTCATGATCGGCATGACTCATATTGATACGGAAGACGTCTGCTCCAGCTTCAAAAAGCTGACGGATGACGGATTCCTCGCCGGACGCCGGGCCGAGTGTGGCGAGAATCTTGACCTTGCGGTTGCGCTTCATTGATTATTCGTTCCTGTAACTGTGGAGTTTTCTAACGGCGTTTCGTCTGTAAGCTGTACCATCCAGCTTGATTGTTCCCCGGTATCGTATTCCTGAAAGCCATTGCGCTGAAAGCCGCGCGCAAAACAATCCTGAACACCTGTGATGCGGAATTCCTTCTCCGCAACGCACATGTTCACCTTGCCTTCCCAGCGGCCACCGCTCTGGGAATCTTCGGCATAAAGATAATAGTAGCGTGAGGTTAGCGGACCCTCGATCAGCGTTTTGCAGGTCGAGCCGTCAATATGCCACCAGCCTTCGGTCACCCAGCCAGCCTTGGCGCGATAGCCAATGGCAACGCCAACCAGATTTTGGGTTGAATTACAAACTCGAAAATCGGCTCGCGCTTCCAAAGATGTCATGCCCAGAGCACCCACCAGCACACTGGAAAACAAACCTAAAAATAGTGGAAGTCGCATTCGCCGAACTCCTTCAACCCGCAATCGCTTTTGTCTCACGCAAAGAGACCCATTTCGGTTGCTCTCTTTTCGGCAGTTTCGCCTTTGATGTCAACGCAATCCCGGAGAGAACGATCCAGTTACAGCATTTCGCGTAAACGTGCATAGAGGCATTAAGCGAGAAAATGCTACATTTAAACGATTAGATTGTTTGATTTTGTTTAAATTCCGATTCCACAAACCACCCGACCGGGAATGATCGTTGCAATCAAGACTTTCTCATGACAGAGCTGAAACTACTTACCATTTATGACAAAAATCCCAGCCACGAAGCCCTTTTCCATGTCATGTGATCTACTCTTTTCTCCAGTTCATAAGGTCGATGGTAATTTCGGCCTTGGCATGTTTCTGACCGCAGATCATGCACGCCGCGATTTACCCCCGGAATACGGTGATTTAGGGCTGCAAAGGAGCCAGTTCGACCGCCACATTGCCTACGACATCGGTGTCGAGGAACTCACGCGGCAATTGGCGGCAAGACTTGATGCACCCGCCGTCATGGGGGGCTTTTCGCGTTTGCTGATCGATCCCAATCGCGGCGAGGACGATCCCACACTCATCATGCAATTGTCAGACGGTGCGGTCATTTCCGGCAATTACCCGCTCACGCAACAAGAACGCGAAAACCGCCTCGATCGTTTCTACCGGCCCTATCATGATGCTGTCGCATCGGTGAGTACGCAGGTCGCAGCCAAAAGCGGCAAAGCTCCTCTGGTCATTGCCATCCATTCTTTCACGCCCAACTGGCGCGGCAAGGATCGGCCATGGCATATCGGGCTTTTGTGGGATTCTGATCCACGCGCTGTTACACCGTTGTTGTCGATGCTGCGCAATGAGCCCGGTCTCATCGTCGGCGACAATGAGCCTTATGACGGCGCTTTGAAAAACGATGCGATGTACCGTCATGCAACAAGCCGTGGCTATGCGCATGTGCTCATTGAAGTACGGCAGGATTTGATTGCTGAAGAAACTGGCGCAATTGAATGGGCCGAGCGGCTTGCACCGATGCTCATGGCCATCAACGGCATGCCGGAAATCCATCAGATCAGCCATTTCGGTTCGAGATCAGGTCCGATCGATTGACGCTTTGCCCGTTATCCACAGCTTGACCGCAATAAAACACGGCTTTTCGGGTCGATCAGCTCTTAATTTCGCCTGCGACTCGCAGGAAAACTATCACCGACTTTCGGCAATCGTCCTGATCCTGTAACGACAGACCTTTGCCCCTCATGCATAATCGAGTTGAATTGGAGAAACCCGTGAGCGACGATATTACCAGCGAAGCCCAGACCATCGCCGTTGGCCAGTTGCGTGCTTTCATCGAGCGTATTGAGCGTCTTGAAGAAGAAAAAAAGACCATTGGCGATGATATCAAGGAAGTTTACGCGGAATTGAAGGGTTCAGGGTTTGACAGCAAGGTCGTAAGGACCATTATTCGTCTGCGTAAAAAAGAAGACCATGAACGTCAGGAAGAAGAAGCGATGCTCCAGCTTTATATGGACGCGCTTGGTATGGGCTGAGTGAGTTAAGCCCATCGGCCCAACGCTTTTCCTGACATCATAACGCTGCCGGCCTGCAAGGGTTCGTATGCAAAGGAAGAGGATAGGGTCCATGGAGTTCAGAAAACTCGGACATACTGACTTCGAGGTTTCGCCGCTTTGTTTTGGCGGCAACGTATTTGGTTGGACGGTCGATGAAGGAACATCGTTTTCGCTTCTCGACCGTTTTGTCGATACAGGATTTAATTTCATCGACACGGCGGATGTCTATTCCGCATGGGCGCCGGGCAATATTGGCGGCGAATCCGAAACAATTATCGGCAACTGGCTGAAATCCCGCGGCCTGCGCCATAAGGTGGTGATCGCCACCAAGGTCGGCTCGGAAATGGGGCCAGACGAAAAAGGCCTTTCGCCAGCCTATATCCGCAAAGCCGTCGATGCCTCCCTCAAGCGGCTGCAAACCGACTATATCGATCTTTATCAATCCCACTGGGATGATCCCGAAACGCCGTTCGAAGATGTTCTTGGCACTTATCAGGATCTGATTAAGGCGGGCAAAGTCCGTGCTATCGGCGCATCAAACCTCACGCCGGATCGCCTCACAGAAGCGCTCGAAACATCCCGAAAACACGATCTGCCGCGCTATGAAACGCTGCAACCGCTCTATAATCTCTATGATCGTTCGGGGTTTGAAGACGAGCTGGAGGCTATCTGCCGGGATAACCAGTTAGGGGTGATCAACTATTACGCGCTGGCATCCGGCTTTCTGACCGGCAAATACCGCTCAAAGGATGATCTTGGCCAGAGTGCACGCGGCGAGAGCGTTGAAAAATATCTGACGGATCGTGGATCGCGGATCATTGCGGCACTCGATCAGGTGGCGCGCGCCAATGACGCAACGCCCGCACAGATCGCAATTGCCTGGCTGATTGCTCAACCAACTGTCACCGCACCCATCGCCAGCGCAACGCGCCTCACCCAGCTTAACGAGCTGATTGATGCAGCACAGATCAAGCTGGATGCCGAAGCCGTCGCTTTGCTCGACAAAGCAAGCGCTTAAGAATTTTCGAGGGATAATAAATTATCCCTCGATTTCTTCCCGCAACATCTCCAGTTCCAGCCACTCTTCTTCCATCGTGGAATGCTCGGTGCGCTTCTTTTCAAGAAGATCGGCGGTCTTGGCAAAGAGTGTCGGGTCTTTGGCATAAAGCTGCGGATCGGCAAGCTTGCCTTCCAGTACGCTCATTTCTTTTGTCAGCGCTTCCATTTTGCCGGGCAGAGATTCGAGAGCAAATTTCTGCTTATAGGAAAGCTTGCGCTTTTCCTCCCGCTTGGGCTGAACATTATTCTCGCTTTTTTCGCCAGAGCGCGCGGCAGCCGCATTCACATTGCGCCGCGCCAGTGCCTGCTCTTTGCGCTGTGCCATCATATCGGCATAGCCACCGGCATATTCGAGCCAATTGCCATCGCCTTCCGGCGCAATCACCGACGTGACGGTACGATCAAGAAAATCACGATCATGGCTGACCAGAATGACCGTGCCGGGAAAGCCTGCAACCAGTTCCTGCAAGAGATCAAGCGTTTCCATATCAAGATCGTTGGTCGGCTCATCAAGAATAAGCAGATTGGCAGGCCGTGCCAGAACTCGCGCCAACATCAGACGTGCCCTTTCACCACCCGAAAGCTCGCGGATCGGCGTGCGAATCTGTTCGGGCTGGAAAAGAAAGTCCTTCATATAGGAAACGACATGACGCTGTTCCCCATTGACGATGAGGCTCTCACCACGTCCGTCAGTGAGGTAATGCGCAAGCGTATCATCCAGATTGAGGCTTTCACGCTTCTGATCAAGCTCGGCCATTTCCAGATTGACACCAAGCCGCAGAGTTCCAGAATCCGGTGCAAGTTTTCCGGTGAGGATCGACAAAAGCGTGGTCTTGCCTGCGCCATTGGGACCAACAAGACCGATCCGGTCGCCACGCTGCACGCGGGTCGAAAAATCGCGAACCAGCACGCGCTCGTCATAGGCTTTGTTGAGTTTTTTCGCTTCAATAACCAGCTTGCCCGATTCCTTGGAATCGCTTGCAGCCAGCACAGCATTACCCTGCGCCTTGCGATGATTGCGAAACTCCGAGCGCATCGAATGCAATTCACCAAGCCGGCGCACATTGCGCTTGCGGCGCGCGGTTACGCCATAGCGCAGCCAGTGTTCTTCACGCGCAATCTGCCGACCGAGCTTGTGCAGATCACGTTCTTCTTCTTCGAGAACCTTGTCGCGCCATTCCTCAAAATGTCCAAAGCCCTGATCGATGCGGCGCGTGATGCCACGATCAAGCCAGACAGTGGAACGGCTGACATTCTCCAGAAATCGACGATCATGCGATATCAGGACAATAGCTGAACGAATCTGGCGCAACTCGTCTTCCAGCCATTCAATCGTATTGAGATCAAGATGGTTGGTCGGCTCATCGAGAAGCAGAACATCAGGCTGCGGGGCAATCACCCGTGCAAGCGCTGCACGACGTGCCTCACCACCAGAAAGATGATCGGGCTTTTCTTCGCCGGTCAGGCCAAGATGCTCCAAGAGATAGGTCACGCGATGCGGATCGTCGGCAGGTCCAAGACCAGCCTCGACATAAGCGCGCACATTGGCAAAACCATCAAGGTCCGGCACCTGCGGCAGATAGCGAACCGTGGCACCAGGATGCTTGAACACCTCACCCGATGTTGGCTCTACCATGCCTGCTGCGATTTTCAGCAATGTGGATTTTCCCGAACCATTGCGGCCGACCAGCGCAATGCGGTCGCCCTCACTCACAGAAAGGCCAGCTTCTTCCAGAAGCGGTGTTCCGCCAAAGGTGAGCTTGATCTGGTCGAGACGAAGAAGCGGAGGTGCCATGGTTCTCTTTGCAAAATGCGGTTGAAAATTCCGCCCTGCTTGTCGGGGACAAAAGCCGTTCTGTCAAATAGAACCGTCAAAAAACAAACAGGCCGGGTTTCCCCGGCCTGTTTTTGAAATGCTTGCAGCTTGTTAGTTACAAGGTGCTTCGTAAACGCGACCGTAATTATCACGGTAGCGGCAATACTGAACGTTGTTGCGTGTCGTAGCTGCACCCAGCAGCGTACCACCAACTGCACCAATAGCAGCACCCGTCAGAGCACCGCGACCGTTGCCGCCAATTGCACCACCAGCAAGTGCACCAATGGCCGCACCACCGACACCATAACCGGCAGTACGCTGTTCAGCCGTCGTGCATGCTGCTGTTGAGAACGCGAGCGCACCGACGATTGCAATCATGGTAAGACGTGACTTCATGAAACAATCTCCTACTTAAGTTACACCAACACCGACTTTGCGTCCCCAATTTCGGCGCAAGGCGGACAATTCCCGCTGAGGCTATTTACAATACGTTTCGCTCGTCAGCGTCAAGCAGTTTCAGTTGATAAGGTTAGCAGCCACTCTTAAAGAAGAACTACCTCATTCAAGTTGGCTATAAGTATCGCAAGACCTGAACGCACGGAAACGCGAAGAGTTCCACGCACAATATTGGAAACAGTCCATGAAGAACCAAAAGACAGGGTCACGTTGTCTAACGGCCACTCTGCATTTGTGATTGAAAGTCCTTCAAGTTTGCTAAAATTCACAACGCTGAATGACGTGCCATCAGGGAAATCATAAACATATTCTCCTCCGACCACGGGCCAGGCCTCCTCGGCACCACTCGAAAGCAGAATATCGCGACCGTTCGCCGCCTGAGCTGTCGCCATTGTGAGATGCAGCAATGTATGATCCGTGCGCGGACCACCAAATGCCCCGCAGAGAATGACCTTCTCAGCGCCGCGCTCAAAAGCTTCCTCAAGCGCCAGCTCTCCATCGGTCATATCCTTGGCAGCAGGAAAGGTCCTCTGCGGAACATGTGCGTATTGCCGCAACAAAGCTTCCGATGTTGAATCAAAATCGCCCAGCCACAGCTCCGGCGCAATGCCGAGCGATTGCGCATGGCGAATACCGCCATCGGCTGCCAGCACCCGGGCACCGGCGATCTGCCGTTTCAAACGTTCGGTCACGACGAGATCGCCGCCAAGCAAAATGACAAATGTACTCATAAATCGCTCATAACACGCACGAATCGTCCCCGAAAGCCTGCATGTTGATGTGCTGGCATCCTTGCCCTTTTTCTTGCAAGGCACTATTGTCCCTCTTGCACTAACGGGGTGCCATTCAATCTCTGAATGGCTGAGAGGCCGTACTCCGGCTAACCCGCTGAACCTGATCCGGTTTGTACCGGCGGAGGGATTAGATGCTGCCTTTTTTCATAACGGCGCTCAATCCTTTTCAATAAAAGAAAGGACATGCCGTTATGCGGCTTTTATCTCTGCTCACCATATCTCTGACCGCAGCTTTTGCTTTTTCAGCACAAGCCAAAGACAAGCTCACCATCTACACCTATGACAGTTTCGTTTCCGAATGGGGTCCAGGGCCAAAGGTCAAAGAAAACTTTGAGAAAGCATGCGATTGTGAGCTGGAATGGGTTGCATCGGCTGATGGCGTAGCGCTTCTGAACCGCCTCAAACTTGAAGGCGGCAACACCAAAGCCGACATCGTTCTGGGTCTTGATACCAATCTGACCACAGAAGCACGTGCCACCGGCTATTTCGCGCCAAGCGGCGTTGATCTTGCCAATATCAAGGTGCCGGGCGACTTCAAGGACGATATTTTCGTGCCTTATGACTACGGCTATTTCGCCATTGTCTATGATTCAGAAAAGCTGCCCAATCCGCCGCAAAGCCTGAAAGAACTGATTGAAGGCGATGCTTCGCAGAAAATCGTCATTCAGGACCCACGCACATCAACGCCGGGCCTTGGCATTCTGCTGTGGATCAAAGCCGTCTATGGCGATCAGGCAGGCGAAGCATGGCAAAAAATGCAAAAGCGCATCCTGACCGTCACGCCCGGCTGGTCCGAAGCCTATGGACTTTTCACCAAGGGCGAAGCGCCGATGGTGCTTTCCTACACCACCTCGCCTGCCTATCACATGATTGCAGAAAACACCGAGCGCTATAAGGCACTGGCTTATCCTGAGGGCAATTACCTCCAGATCGAGCTTGCCGCCCAGACAACGACCGGTGCCAAAAATCCGCTGGCGCAAAAATTTCTCACCTTCATGACCGGCCCCGGTTTTCAGGATGTGATTCCAGAAACCAACTGGATGTACCCGGCAGGCAAGACTTCCACGCCGCTTGCGCCCGCCTTCGACAAGCTGCCAAAGCCTGAAAAGACATTGCTGATCCCGGCTGACGAGGTTGCGAAGAACCGCAAAGCATGGGTCGACGAATGGCTTGAAGCTTCGAGCAAATGACGACGACGCTGACCAACCGCCTCATAGGTACGCCTGCGATAAAGCCAATCGCAGGCGTGCTGGCACTTACCTTTTTGGCGGTTCTGGTCGGCGGTTCACTCCTCGCGCTGGCTCTCGAAGCCAGCGGCTTTGATACGGATGTCTATTTCGACAACTATCTGCTGCGCGTTGCACGTTTCACGGTTTTGCAGGCAGCGGCATCGGCTCTTCTGTCGGTGCTGTTCGCAATTCCCGTGGCGCGTGCGCTTTATGCAGAATCAAACTTTCCGGGACGTGGTCTTATTCTGCGCCTTTTCGCGCTCCCACTGGCACTGCCAGCACTTGTGACGGTGCTTGGCATCACCAGCATTTACGGACGCAACGGATTTATCGCGCAGCTTTCGCAATCGACAGGCTACCCCGTCTTGCCCGATATTTACGGCATCACCGGAATTCTGATTGCGCATGTGTTTTTCAATATGCCGCTGGCGGTCAGGCTTATCCTTGCAGCCTACGAATCGATACCCACTGACTACTGGAAGCTTGCGGCACAGCTTGGCATGAGAAGCACATCCCGCTTTCGCCTTATTGAATGGCCGGTCATTCGCCGCAATCTGCCCGGCATGATCGGTCTGATCTTCATGCTCTGCGTCACAAGCTTCACGACTGTGCTCACCCTCGGCGGCGGACCACGCGCCACCACGCTGGAAGTCGCGATTTACCAAAGCCTGCATTTTGATTTCGATCCAGCGCGTGCTGTCGCTCTCACCATCGCACAGCTTGCACTGACGCTTTTCATTTTGCTGGCCCTGCGCCTCACCGGACGCCCATCGGAAGAAGCTTTTACGCTGACCCAAAGCGCGAAACGCTATGCAAAACCCTCCACGCCAGAACGCCTTTTCAACATCGCAGCCATTGCAACGGGCTTCCTCTATGTCGCCTTGCCCGTCATCGGCATCGTCATCTCGGGCCTTGCTGCCGATCTTGTCCGACTGTTAAGCGAGCGAGCCGTATGGCGTGCGATCAGCACCAGCTTAGTGCTTGGCTTTTCCGCAGCGCTCCTCTCGGCCATCCTCTCGCTCTCGCTTGTCATCGCACGCGAGGCGACAAAAAGCCTGCGGCTTGCTACTCTGTTTGACACTGGTGCAAGTCTTATTCTGGTCATGCCGCCCATCGTTCTTGGTGCTGGCTGGTTCATTCTGCTGCGCCATTTCACCGATCCCTTCATGATGGCCCCCTTCATGGTGGTGACGGTCAATGCTGCCATGGCCATGCCCTTTGCCGTGCGCCTGCTACGACCGGCATGGGACACATCCGCTGCACGCCATAACAGGCTCTGCGCACAACTTGGTATCAAAGGTTTCAATCGGCTGAAACTGATCGACTGGCCTTCCATCCGAAAGCCGTTCGGGATGGCCTTTGCCTTTGCAATGGCGCTTTCTCTCGGCGATCTTGGCACCATCGCTCTCTTCGGCAGCGATGCATTGCTGACCCTGCCCTATCTGCTGTTTCAGCGCATGGGCAGCTATCGCACATTCGACGCAGCAGGCCTTGCATTGATACTCGGAATCTTATGTCTTGGCCTGATGATGATTGCAGATCGTGCTGCAACTCAAAAGGATTCACTGCGTTCATGAATGCATCAGCCGATATCACGCTTCGCGATGTGCGTTTCAGCTATGGCGAAACCACCATGCATTTCGACGTCACCGTTCCGGGCGGCGTAATTGCGGCAATCGTCGGCCCCAGCGGCTCTGGAAAATCCACATTTCTCAATCTCGTTGCAGGGTTTGAAACACCGCAAGCCGGACAGATTTTGATCGGAAACACCAATGTCACCGACCTGCCGCCTGCATCGCGCCCCGTTTCGATGGTGTTTCAGGAGAACAATCTATTCGCACACCTCAATGTGGAGCAGAATATCGGACTTGGTCGCTCTCCCAATCTGAAACTTGACGCACAGGACCGCAAAGCCATTGCCAATGCACTCACCCGCGTAGGGCTTGATGGCAAGGAGCAGCGCAAGCCCGAGGCGCTCTCTGGCGGCGAGCGTCAGCGTGTTGCCATTGCACGCGCTTTGGTACGCGAAAGGCCGGTCTTGCTGCTCGATGAGGCTTTTGCATCCCTTGGACCAGCATTACGCCACCAGATGCTTGATCTCGTGCGCGCTTTGCATGAAGAAAACAAAATGACCGTGCTGATGGTCACGCATACGCCCGAAGACGCGCTTCATCTTGATGCCTTATTGCTGTTTTTGGACAATGGCCAAATTTCTGCACAGGGCCCTTCACATGAATTGCTGTCATCATCTGGACCGGAAGCTTTGCGGCGCTATATCGGTGAACAGACGCCGAAGCTCAATGAAAGCGCATCCCGAAAAGTGTGAAACGGTTTTCGGAAAAGATGCGCGTTAAAACAAAAGATTGAGACGCGCCGCGAGACTTCATGGGCGCCAAAGCTCAATTAGAGTTACGGTGGTGGACATATTTTGTTCGCAATCGGCTTGAAGAACACTTTGAACACTGATCTGCTTCTTGTACGCATTCAGGTGAATAGCTAGATTTACGTTACAAGATCGATGCCGAATAAATTGCGAGGGTAAAATACTGATCCGTCAACAGACCCGTACTCGGGCCTCCCTGTGCCTTCCAGTCCTCGTGCCGGCTCACCTGCCAGAACGGACACAGCGCAATTGGCGGAAACCAGCCATTGGTCTTGGCTTGCTTGCTGTTGCCTTGATTTCGGGCTGCCAGTCGATCAATTCGAGCAAGGATCTCGGCCTTCAGCCATCGTCCAATCCGGTTACGGTTGAAAACGTCACGCGCAATGACCGTCTTGCACAGCTTGGCGCACAGCAGCATCCGCGCATTCTCGCCACCTATGGCGGCGAATATAAAGATCAGAAGCTTGAGCGCATGGTTGCCAAGATCGTTGGCAACCTGACGACGGTGTCGGACAAGCCGGACCAGACCTATCGCATTACAATTCTCGACAGCCCCAATATCAATGCTTTCGCATTGCCCGGCGGCTTTCTCTATGTGACGCGCGGTCTTCTGGCGCTCGCCAATGATTCATCGGAAGTCGCAGCTGTTATCGCCCATGAAATGGGGCATGTGGTCGCCAATCACGGCATTCTTCGTCAGGAGAAAGAGGCCGAAACGGCCATTGCCGGACGTGTCGCGACCGAAGTCCTGCATAATGAAAACGCAAGCCGTGAAGCAACCATTCGCGGCAAGCTGCGCCTTGCGCAGTTCTCACGCAATCAGGAACTGCAAGCCGATGCCATTGGCATCAAGATGATCGGTGAAGCGGGTTATGATCCGTTCGCTTCTGCACGCTTCCTGCAATCGATGGAAGCTTACACAGATTTCCGCTCCGTTTCTGGCGCGACAGATGCAAGCCTCGACTTCCTGGCAAGCCATCCTGCCACCCCGCAGCGTATTCAGTTGGCACTCGGACACGCGCGCCGCATCGGCGCGCCGGGCGTTGGCACCACAGACCGCGATTCTTTCCTGAACGGCATCGACGGCCTGCTTTATGGCGATTCGCCTAATGAAGGCTATGTGCGCGAGCAGACCTTCCTTCATCCCAAACTTGGCGTCACCTTCACCGCACCCGACGGCTTCGCAATCGACAATTCGGCCAATGCCGTCATGGCCAGTGGCCCGGGCGAAGTGGCAATCCGCTTTGACGGCGCATCGCTCCCTGCCGGCTCAAGCCTCACCGATTATATCAAGTCGGGTTGGGTGACTGGGCTTGATGAAAGCTCGATCCGTCCCATCACGATCAACGGTCTGCCTGCGGCGACCGCCCGCGCCAGCGCTGATCGCTGGGAATTCGACATCGTGGTCATCGGTGCAAACAACAAGGTCTATCGCTTCCTGACGGCAGCGCCCAAGGGCAGTAATGCACTTATGCCTGCCTCGCAAAGCGTAACGCAATCCTTCCGCCTGCTTTCACCCGCCGAGCAACAGGCAATCAAGCCTCTGCGTATTCGTGTTGTGACTGTGAAGCCCGGCGACACATTGGCAAGCCTTTCAGCGCGCATGCAGGGAACAACCCGCAAACTTGAACTGTTCCGCCTGCTCAATGCAATGTCCGCGGGCGCAACCGTATCAGTTGGCGATCGGGTAAAGCTGATCAGCGAATAAGGATTAGCAGCAAATGGAAGTTCGCATCAATTCACTGCTGGCCGGAAAGATCGCGCCATTGGGTGCACGCCAGGCGCCGAGTGCCATTGATAAGAAATCTGTTTCCGGCCCCGTCAGAGTTTTGCGCGATGGTCTTGAATGCGACGAGCAAGGCGACAGAAAAGTCCATGGCGGCCCCGAAAAGGCCCTTCATCATTACCCGCATGATCATTATGCGCTCTGGCGCGAGGATGTGGGTGACAATCCCTATCTTGATGCGTCTGGCGCATTTGGAGAGAACATCTCAACCACCGGACTGACCGAGCACAATGTTGCCATCGGCGACCGCTTTCGCTTAGGCACGGCTGTGGTCGAGGTGTCGCAAGGCAGACAACCCTGCTGGAAACTCAACGCACGCTTTGATGTGCCTGATATGGCAACGCGCGTGCAGAAAACCGGACGCACCGGCTGGTATTATCGGGTTCTGGAAGAAGGTGTGGTCAGCAAAAACGACACGATGCTGCTTGTCGAGCGGCTTTCGCCCGAATGGACGCTGCACCGCGTCTGGCATCTGCTTTACGTCGATATGCTCAATTATGACGAACTGGCGCTGATGGCTGAAATCCCACACCTTGCCGACGGCTGGAAGCGTTATGCCATCCGCCGTCTTGAGAACCGCAAGGTCGAGGACTGGTCGTCGCGGCTTGAGGGAAGCCGAGACTAGCGCATGTCTCCCAAAAGTGTGAACCAGTTTTGGGACAAAGACATACGCAAAAAATCTAGGCTTGGTAAGCCGCCATTTCATGCTGATCGAGCAGCGCGAGCTTTAGCTTTTCCATAGCCCGGCTTTCGATCTGCCTGACACGCTCTTTCGAAATGCCAAGCTTTTCGCCAAGCGCTTCGAGCGTCACGCCATCATCATCGAGACGACGCTCGCGGATGATATGCAATTCGCGCTCATTGAGCGCATGAAGAGCCGTATGCAGCCAGCCAACACGACGTTCCATATCAATCGTGCTTTCCACAACTTCATCCTGCAACGGATGATCGTCAACGAGAAAATCCATACGGCTTGAAGCGCCCGATTCATCACTGTTGATTGAAGCTGAAAGCGAACTGTCAGAGCCTGAAAGCCTGCTGTCCATAACCTCCACATCCGTTGCCGAGACACCAAGCTGCGTGGAAATCTGGCGGTAGATTTCCGCCTTGCTCATGGTTTCATCTTCCTGAGCCAACTTGGAACGCAGACGGCGCAGATTGAAAAACAGCGACTTTTGAGCCGAACTGGTTCCACCGCGTACAATCGACCAGTTGCGCAAGATATAATCCTGCATCGACGCCCTTATCCACCACGACGCATAGGTGGAGAAACGCACTTCGCGTTCAGGATCAAAACGTGCAGCGGCTTCAAGCAGACCCACATAGCCTTCCTGAATAAGATCACTCATTGGGAGTTTGAACTTGCGAAAACGCCCAGCCATCGAAATCACCAGACGCATATGCGAAGCCGTAATGCGATGCAGTGCTTCCTGATCCTTGTGATCTTTCCAGCGGATTGCAAGATCGCGTTCTTCTTCTCGTTCAAGATAAGGCGCTGACATCGCATTGCGGATCATCGACTGGGGAGAAGAAGAAGCTGAGGGGAGATTGCGCATTGCCATCGGCATGCGCACCGCTGGAACTGGGGAGGAACTGCTCATGGATGACTGCTTCATCTGGCTCTCCTGTTCTTGCTGCGAACTTCAGGGAAATCTGAAGCACGGAACTGAAACTATTCCAGCTCTGCAAAGAACGATTGAACGAACATCTTCTGCTTGTTCAAAGTTTCTTTTGCAGACCTGCTCTGAGGACAGACCAAAGCGTGACACGCTTTAATTCTTATAATTCGCATGTCTTTATCCAAAAACCGGTTTCCACCTTTTGGAGACATGCTTTCATACGCCACAAAACAAACCCGCTATGAGCTGATGTTGCTTCGATAACGCGAGAGTAGCGCTCGGGTTCCATCCAGAGTGCTATAAATATTTGACTTTAAAAGAAAATAGAGAGGCAAGTCGCTTGGACAAGGATTTGACCACTCAACCAGACAAATAAAAAGCCCGGCTTAGCCGGGCTTTTCAGATAAGAATGTAAGCGTTAGTAGAGCCTGAACTAAAAAGCGACTTGTAAGAGCGAAAATGATGAATTTCGAGTAGCGGAGCGCAGTGTACTTACAGGTACATGAGCACAGGAACGCAGGAAATTGCCATTTGCAGCCGCGAATAGTGACTTATGGAATAGGCGCTCTTACGCTGCTTCGACTTCATCGCCATCAACGTCACCTTCGGCATCAGCCTTGGTGCGTTTCGGGCTTTTCGCAAGATTTGCTTCGATCAGACGAACAGCTTCCGTATCGGAAAGCTTGTTTACAGCAGCGATTTCGCGCGCCATACGATCAAGGGCTGCTTCATAAAGCTGGCGCTCGGAATAGGACTGCTCAGGCTGGTTGTCAGCGCGATGCAGATCGCGAACAACTTCAGAAATCATAATCAGATCGCCGGAATTGATCTTCGCATCATATTCCTGCGCACGGCGCGACCACATGGTGCGCTTGACGCGTGCACGACCCTGTACGACCTTCAGAGCACGTTCAACATAATCGGTTTCCGACAGCTTGCGCATACCGATGCTGACAGCCTTGGCGACTGGCACCTTGAGGCGCATCTTGTCTTTTTCAAAGTCGATAACGAAAAGCTCAAGCTTATGGCCTGCTACTTCCTGGTCTTCGATCGCTACGATAGCACCAACGCCATGAGCTGGGTAAACGATAGACTCGCCGATCTTAAAACCCTGGCGAGCCGGAATTTTCTTCTGCTGGGATGACATACGCTCTCATACTCCCTGTTGTGCCCGGCGAAACTCACCGGTTTACACATGATTTCGACCGCACCTCCTGGGAGAGGCACGGAAGTTATTACGGTATTGAGCTGAAAGCGTCTCTCAGGCGCAAAATAATTAACCGGGAAAGCTGGTGAGGAACGGATGCTGAAATCGCGATAATCCATTCCGGCGCCATACAGCCCAGTAAAAAATATAGCCCTTTCAGAGATTAACGCGTTTGCGCCACGTGTTGACGTCCAGTCACCGAAATTATCTGTGCAAGTTAACACAATTTTGCGCAAGAATCAACAAATCGCCAAATAGAGTCATTTTGGCAACTTTTGACGCCGAAAAAATTGGCTTTAAGAGCTTATTGCGGCAGGATAATTCGCCTTAGAGCATAATCCGACCGGAGTGAAACGAGGATCGATAAGATTATGCTTAAAGTAAAAGGAGTTGAGACGCGCCGATCTGATTCAATCAGATCGAAACGCGCTCTAAGCACGATTACTAATCGCCGGAACCGGGTTCTGCCGAGAAGAACTGTTCAAGCTTGCCCGAAACGCCATCCATTTCCTTGGCTTCCGGAAGCTCATCCTTCTTTGCAGTCAGATTTGGCCACTTCGTTGAATATTCAGCGTTCAGCTCAAGCCACTTGTCAAGGCCAGGCTCAGTATCGGGGCTGATGGCTTCTGCCGGGCACTCAGGTTCACAAACGCCACAATCGATGCATTCGTCTGGATTGATGACGAGCATGTTCTCGCCCTCATAGAAGCAATCGACCGGACAAACCTCGACGCAGTCCGTATATTTGCAACGAATGCAATTATCGGTCACGACATAAGTCATTGTCCAGCTCCTGTTGCCGCTCTCTTATTTCAAGAGACGACTTATCTATAATGAACTGGCTTTTGACCAATCAGATCGAACATCTGAATGGCTTCGCTCCGCTCACGACATATGTGTCACGCATATGGTGTTACGGCGTGTGGCTTGCTTGCCAGCTCATGCCCTTGCAATCGCCAACGGTGAGGTAACGACTTTATCGCCCCATGACAAGGGTCGAAACGACGCAATATCAATATGTCACGAACATCTGAAACGACATTCCATTTATGGTGTGAAAGACGAAAAGAGCTTTTAATTTAAGGCTTTAATACGCAATTTATGTCGCGCACAATGGCTATCCTGCGGCATCGCGTCCGCATCAATTACCGCGCAAGCGGTCTGTTTCGCGTCGTTCTTTTTTGGTGGGGCGTCCTGCACCGCTCTCACGGCGAGGCTGCACAGCTTCGATGTTTTCCGATTGAGGGGTCGGTTGCGGCGTCATATCTTCATAAAGAAGCTGGGCCTCAGGCGCTGGTCCGCGGCGATCACCGGGCGCAAGCACTTTGTAAATTACAATGCGCCGCTCAAGTGTAATGGTGAGTACATCGCCAATTTTGACCTGATGCGAAGCCTGATCAATTTTGTCGCGATTGACCCGGACTTTGCCGCCGACGGCGAGTTTCGCCGCCAGCGATCTTGATTTGACCACGCGCGCAAAGAACAGCCACTTGTCGATACGCTGTCTTGCCGTCTGATCAGTGCTCATTTTACTTCTTCATCTGCTCCTTAAGAGCAAGAAGCTTGGCAAATGGCGAATCGGGGTCCACACGAACAGGGCGTTCCTGTTCGACACGCTTGTTGCCTTGTGGAGCAGCATGATCGCGCTTTGGCGGGCGATTGCGATCACCATCACGCGGCTTACCCTTAAAGCCTTCACGCTTGTTCTGGCCACGATCCTGGCCTTCACCATCATGGCTGCGACGATTCTTGTCGAACCTTTTACCGCCACCACGGTTTTCACGTGCACCCTTCTCGTCGCCACCGTCGGACTTACGAGCTTCACCGGAAACATTTTGGCCCGCGCCATCTTGTTCCTGACCACCCTGCTGCGGGCGATTGTTGCGATGACGGTTCTGATCCTGATTGCGATTACGGCCTTCAAAGCGGCCTTGACGCCACAGAAGAACCGGCTTCGGCTCTTCAGCAGGTGCTTCGGTTGTTTCAGACACGGGCTGCGGCTGACCAGCCGTTGCGTCAACGGGAGCAGGCACAGGCTCTGCGGCAGGAACTGCCGGCTTTGCTTCGCTCACAACTGTGGCAACTGGAACAGCTGGCTTAAAGACTGTATCTTCGACAACAACCTGCGCCTGAGCAGCAAAAGCATCAAGCTCCGCAAGCTTTGCAGTGACCGCCGCCGCATCCATGGCTTCCTGACGATAGCCGAGGCTTTTCAGGATTTCTTCCATATCCTCAGCCGTTGCACCCAGAATGGACATCATAGCCGGCGTTACGATGAAACGACCGCCATCATATGCGCCTTCCGGACGCGTGCCCGAACCCGGACGCCATGCCAGTGCCGGACGAATAAGGTCGGCAAGCCGTTCCAGAATATCGATACGCACAGCACGACGACCAAGCACGCGATAGCCTGCAAGAACGTAGAACTGTTGATTGAACGACGGATCGACGACAACAGATGTACGACCAGCAGCCAGCACATTGACCACATCGCCATAGCCTGCGGCTTCACGACCATCGTTTTTCAATGCCCATAGCAACGTAATGAGGCCAGCCGGAGCAGGCTTTAACAGCATCGGCATGAAAACATGATAAGCGCCAAAGCGTACACCCAGACGACGAAGCGCTGCACGTGAATCCTGATCAAGACCACGCACTTCCTCAGCCACATCGCGGCGCTGAAGAATACCAAGGCTTTCGACAATCCGGAAAGCCAGACCGCGCGTCATGCCAGTCAGGGCATCGGCAGCACTCAGATCGGTCAATGGCTTCAATACGGTTTCGATGTGATGCGCAACAAAACGCTCGATTCGGGCCGCAACCTTGTCACGCGCTGGGCCAGTCAGCTGCTCATCCGCTAAGATGATTGCACGTGGCTTGAGCACATGATCGGCTGCAACAAGCGTTGCAACCGTTGCGCCAACCCAGCGCAATATGCCATCTGACCCAAGCGCAAAATCGCCATTGGGCGCCGCCGCAAACCGTTCCGCGCGACGTTCAAACTCGGCGGCAAGCGCCTTTTGTGCAGCCGTTTTCACGGCTTTTGCATCCGGGCCTTCTGCCTGAACATCGGCAGTGAACCGGAAACCTTCCAGTTGCCCAACATTGTGGCCCTCGACAATAACGTCACCGGCCGGGCTGATATCTGCTTCTAGCATGGCATTCTCTCTTAGGCGCCTCATAAGCACGCTTGTCCTGCGGTCTACAAAGCGTTTCGTCAATCTTTCATGCAGCGCATCGGACAATCTGTCCTCAATTTCGCGCGTCTTTTCCTGCCAGTGTGTCGGATCGGCAAGCCATCCTGGCCTATGCGACACAAAAGTCCAGGTGCGGATTTGCGCCACGCGGTGAGACAGAGTGTCAATTTCCCCCTCTGTACTGTCGGCGCGGCGCACCTGTTCGCTCATATAATCTTCATCAACGCTCCCTCGGCGGACCAGATCCTGATAAATGGTTGCTATGATATCGGCATGTTGTGCCGGCGCAATCTTACGATAATCGGGGAGCGCACAGGTATCCCACAATAGTTCGATCCGCGCAGGCGTTGTAGCAAGCCGCACAATGTCTTCGTCTTTCGACAAATTTTCAAGCGCCTGTTGATCAACAGCAGGCAATGCCTTGGTCAAACCCTCGACAGGCGTTGGCGTTTCCAGAGAATACCGCAAAGCGCTCAGTGTTGAGAAGTCGAAACGACTTGTTCGCCATTGCAGAACTTTCACCGGGTCAAATGTATGCGCTTCAACCCGTTCCACCAACTCGTCATCAAGCGGCTGAACCTGCCCCGTGACACCAAATGTGCCATCACGCAAGTGACGACCAGCGCGACCAGCAATCTGTCCGACCTCGGCAGGCGTCAGATCGCGAAACTGGTAACCATCGAATTTACGGTTCTGTGCAAAAGCCACATGATCCACATCCAGATTAAGCCCCATGCCGATGGCATCGGTCGCCACCAGAAAATCTACGTCGCCGGACTGATAAAGCTCAACCTGCGCATTGCGGGTACGCGGGCTGAGTGCTCCCATCACAACCGCTGCGCCGCCGCGCTGACGACGGATCAGTTCGGCAATGGCATAAACTTCTTCAGCCGAAAAAGCGACAATCGCCGTACGGTTCGGCAGGCGAATGATTTTCTTGGAACCCGCATAGGAAAGATGTGACAGACGCGGACGCGTCACCACATTGATGCCGCGCAGAAGCTTTTCCAGAATAGCGCGCATGGTGCCAGCACCGAGCAGCAGCGTTTCCTGTCTCCCGCGCAGATGCAGGATGCGATCGGTAAAAATATGTCCGCGCTCCAGATCACCGGCAAGCTGCACTTCGTCGATTGCCACAAAGGGCATATCTGTGCGACGCGGCATGGCTTCAACGGTGCAGACGGAATAACGCGACGTAGGCGGCGTAATTTTCTCCTCACCGGTTATCAGCGAGACATTGGCAGCCCCCACGCGCTCAACCACACGATTGTAAACTTCGCGCGCCAGCAATCGCAGCGGAAGGCCAATCATTCCACTGCCATGCGACAACATCCGTTCAATAGCGAGATGCGTCTTGCCGGTATTGGTCGGCCCCAGCACCGCAGTGACATTGCGGCCACTCACAGTCAGCGGCAGATCATGGGCAGGGAGTTGGTTCATGCCAATAATAGAATTCCCGGAACATAGGCCATAGTTAAGACAATGCGATAGCACTATATGACTTGAGCCGAAAGCGCTCCTGTTAAGTTTCGATCCGTGTTTTTAGGCCCAGAAGACGGTTTATTTGACGACTGTTTATTTAATGCGCATCTGAAAAAGAACAAAACGGCTTTCAAATGACGGCAAACTGCAAAACCGTGAATTGGACATAAGTCTTAGGCACTGTGCACGTTAACAAACACCCGTTTTAACAAATGGAACGACTCTGGAACGAATCGGCGACGAATCGATCACTGCGAGCATTTCCCCTTTTGTTCACGACAACATCTGGTAGTCAGACTATAAAACCCAACCACATGCTGAATCAGCAATTTTAAGATTGGCGCTGAAACCGGAACAAACTGCCACCCTCGTTAACCTTTGCGTTTCAGACGTTCATATGCCGAGAACCTGAAAGTCGCACATTCATAAATTATCAATTATTCCTGATAGTTAGTTAAAATTTTACAGCACATAATCTCATTATCATTAACATTCAGGTCAAAGCCGGAACGAATCGGCTACGAATCGCTGATTCATGCCCTTTCCCGATTTGTTCTCACCAGATATGGTGTGGTCTACACTGGAACACCCATAGAGCGGCACTTATTTGTCGCCCAATTTGTAATTCTCAGGGTGTAAACGTTAACTTCTGAGCCGATTATGACCGCTCAACACACATGGCAACACCCATGCCACCGCCAATACACAGCGTTGCAAGGCCACGCTTCACATTGCGTCGTTTCATCTCGTAAAGCAGCGTTATCAGCACGCGTGCGCCCGACGCACCAATCGGATGACCGATGGCAATCGCTCCGCCATTGACGTTGACAATCTCCGGATTCAGCCCCAGATCACTCACCACAGCGCAGGATTGTGCGGCAAAGGCCTCATTGGCCTCAACAAGCTCCAGATCCGCGACCGTCCAGCCAGCCTTCGCAAGCGCCTTCTTTGTTGCAGGAATTGGTCCCGTGCCCATGATGGATGGATCAACACCCGCAGTTGCCCATGAAACAATGCGCGCCAGTGGCTCGATACCGCGTTTTGACGCTTCATCCTCATCCATAAGAACCAGCGCCGCCGCACCGTCATTGATACCGGAGGCATTGCCAGCTGTCACGGTCCCTTCTTTATCAAAAGCAGGCTTGAGTTTTGAAAGCGCTTCGATGGTCGTTCCCGCACGAATATATTCGTCAGCCGACACGACCGTTTCACCCTTGCGGCTTTTTACAACAAACGGAACAATCTCTTCCTCAAACCGGCCAGCCTTTTGCGCGGCTTCCGCCTTCTGCTGCGAAGCCAGTGCAAAACCATCCTGATCGTCGCGACTAAGCTGCCACTGACTTGCGATGTTCTCGGCGGTGATTCCCATGTGATAGCCATGGAAGGCATCGGTCAGTCCGTCCTTCAACATAGTATCGATCATCTTGAAGTCACCCATCTTCACGCCATTGCGTAAGTGTGCGCAATGCGGCGCCATGGACATGGATTCCTGTCCGCCAGCCACGATAATCTTGGCATCGCCGGCCAGAATTTGCTGCATACCAAGAGCTACAGCACGCAAGCCTGAACCGCAAAGCTGATTGATCGAAAACGCCGTTGTTTCTTTCGGACATCCCGCAGCCATGGCAGCCTGACGCGCAGGGTTTTGCCCCTCGCCCGCCGTCAGTACCTGACCAAGAATGACTTCATCAACATCGGAGGCCTCCACACCAGCACGTTCAAGAGCAGCCTTGATCGCAGCAGCACCCAGTTCATGGGCGCTCACATTGGCAAAAGCGCCGTTAAAGCCCCCCACAGCAGTACGGGCGGCACTGGCAATAATGATGGCCTTGGGATTGGTGGTGGAAGTCATTCTTTCCTCCTTGAAAAATTGACGACAGAGAAAGACCAAAATGGCTTCTTTTGCAAGTTCCCTTGCTTGCATAATGAAAAGCGACCTTCATCCAAATCGATAATCTGTTTCGTCTCAAAGCAGGCATTTTTGATCGGGCATAATGTCTGACAGTCGTTAGATTGGCTTTATGCAAACAGAGGAGATCGACATGCCATCACTGACACTTGAGAAGGCCAATTCCATTATTGCCGCAGCTTTTTCCAAAGCTATGGAACTGCAACTCAAACCAATTGCAGTTTCTGTGTTTGATGCGGGCGGACATCTCAAAGCCTTTCAGCGCCAGGATGGAACGTCGATCCTGCGTTTCGAAATCGCTTCCGGCAAAGCCTTCGGCGCTCTTTCAGTTGGAGCTGGATCCCGCTGGCTCCACAATCAGGCCAAAGAGCGCCCGCATTTTCTCGAAGGGCTTTCGAATGTTTCAGGTGGGAGAATCGTCCCGGTGCCAGGCGGCGTTCTCATCAAAGATGCGCAAAATGAAATTATCGGTGCCGTCGGCATTTCCGGCGACACATCAGATAATGACGAACTTGCCGCTATTGCTGGTATTCAGGCTGCTGGGTTTACTGCCGACGCTGGATAAAAACCAGAACGCCGCATATCAATTTGATTGCGGCGTTCTACGAGAAGTTGGCAATCATCTGAGATTTTTATCGGCGAAATGCGCAATCGTTCTTGGCAGAGCATGACTGATGCCATCAATCAGAGAGTGTGTATCTGATGCGTCGTTTAAATGACCAGTATTATAAGTCGTATTCTCAATTACATTTAAAATGCAAACACCAGAATTCAAAGACAAGCCGCCATTACTAATAAGAATTCTAATAACGTCATCCATTTTAAAACCTATTTATTTAAAAAAATAATCAACACGAATATCTTGTCTTAAATATTGAGGCAAATTTGTGATTTTTGACCTTACGATCAAATTTTTATTCGATAACTTCAATCAAAGCAGGTTTTTATACAAAACAACAAAAGAAAACGCCGCTTCCGGAAACCGGAAACGGCGTTTTTTGAAATCTATCTTATGGCTGCAATGCAGCCTCAGATTTATTCCTTAGCTTCGAGGACCTGACGACCACGATACATACCGCTCTTAAGATCGATATGATGCGGACGACGAAGTTCACCCGAGTTCTTGTCCTCGACATAAGTCGGGGCCTTGAGAGCGTCTGCCGAACGGCGCATGCCGCGCTTCGACGGAGACGTTTTGCGTTTAGGTACTGCCATGGATCCAGCTCCACTGATCGATAAACAAACGTCCGGCACGGCCCCGAGGAGCCTGTCACATCGGACATAATTCCGGAAAGTCACGTGCCTATACACGCTCCAGCGGCATTTGACCAGTCGGAGTCTTATCTTTTTTCAGGTCCGCGCACTTATCGCACGCAAGTGACATAAGGGCCAGCGCGTGCGGCCCGTCCGGCAACGATGCGCGATATGCGCTGCATGTTGCGCGTGGGCTTAGCGGGATTGCGCAATGCAGGATTTGGAAGGGTTACGGCGAGCAGTGCTGCCTGCTGTGCGTTCAGTCGCGATGCGGGGCGTTTGAAGTAATGCTGGGCTGCCGCCTCGATACCATAAATGCCCGGGCCCCATTCAGCGATATTGAGATAAATCTCCATGATCCGCTGTTTTGACAACACGCCATCCGCCACCAGCGCCAAAGGAAACTCAAGGCCTTTCCGAATATAGGACCGCCCCTGCCAGAGGAACAGGTTTTTCACCGTCTGCATGGTGATCGTGGATGCTCCGCGGCTGGGGCCGCCCTCCCCCGAATTATCAAGCACGAGACTTAATTGATGCCAGTCCACACCGCCATGGCTGCAGAATTGTCCATCCTCCGCCATCATGACAGAATTCACCAGCACCGGTGCGACATCCTCGATACTGACCCATTGCCGATCAACATCTTGAAACAGAACATAGTCCTTGACCATAAGTGTTGAGACCGGGCGCACAAAAGGCACTGAATAGAGCAGGATCAGAAAAAGCGGCAGGACAGCAATCCCAATCAAAATCTTGAGCATAAGAGCTATCCTGCCACCCCAAACGGGATCAGCCAGGTAATTGCGCCCATCCTTGCTCTTGATAATGAGTTTTGCCACATCCACCGCCCATTAGTTCCTTTCCCCGGACATAAACTATTCCTTAACAATAATGAACCCGATTCCATAAGGGATATGGCTGTAAACAAACTGTTTGATGACCGCTTGATGAAAAAGCCTGTACTGATCTCTGTGCCCGGTTGACCAAATCAGCGCTTTCGTCCATCCACTTTTATATGGAAAACGTGTCTGTCGATTTTGCTCAATCCCTGAACCTGCGCGCACTCGAAGTCGAGACAATGCTGGTCGGGCTTCTGGATCTTCGTTTGCGCACTGGCGAAGTTGCGCGCCCTGAACGGCTGCTTGCAGCCATGCGCCATGGCGTACTCAACGGGGGCAAACGCCTGCGCCCTTTCCTCGTCATCGAAAGTGCAGCACTCTTCGGCAAACACGGCGATGCGGTGCTGCGCGTGGCATCCGCGCTTGAATGCATTCACTGCTACTCGCTCGTGCATGACGATCTGCCTGCCATGGATAATGACGATATGCGGCGCGGTCAGCCAACCGTGCACAAGGCATTCGATGAAGCCGCAGCAATCCTCGCAGGCGACAGCCTGTTGACCTATGCTTTTGACATCGTGGCTTCGGATGAAACTGATCTTTCAGCCAATATCTGCATCGAGCTGGTCTCAGCCCTTGCGCGTGCATCGGGTGTTGGCGGCATGGCTGGCGGACAAGCGCTCGATCTTATGGCGGAAACACGCAAGCCCGATGAAGCAGGCATCATCACGCTGCAAGCCATGAAGACAGGCGCTCTGATCCGCTTTGCCTGCGAAGCCGGAGCAATCATCGCAGGCGCATCGCGTGAAGACCGCGAACGCATGGCAGAATTCGGCTCGGCCATCGGCCTCGCTTTTCAGCTTGCCGACGATCTTCTGGATGTGACTGCCGATGCGGCCGCTATGGGCAAGGCAACAGGCAAGGATGCGGCGGCAGGCAAAGCCACGCTTGTTGCGCTCCATGGCATCGACTGGACCCGCAAGCAGCTCACCGGCCTTGTTGAGCAGGCCGAAAGCCTGCTTGAGCCATTTGGCGATGATGCCGCAATTCTCAAGCAAGCCGCGCGCTTTATTGCCGAGAGGCAGAGCTAAATCGTTAGTTGCTTAAGACGCAACCTTGCGCTCAATCCCGAAACGATTCTCGATATATTCGGCAACCATTTTCTGAAAATCGGCAGCGATCTCAGGCCCGCGCAACGTTGTGACCTTCTTGCCATCGACAAAAACTGGTGCCGAGGGCGTTTCGCCTGTTCCGGGAAGCGAAATGCCAATATCGGCATGTTTTGATTCGCCCGGACCATTGACAATGCAACCCATGACCGCAACCGAAAGCGCTTCCACGCCCGGATACTTTTCGCGCCAGACCGGCATGCTACGACGAATATCGTCCTGAATATTCTGTGCGAGTTCCTGAAACACCGTTGAAGTCGTGCGCCCACAACCCGGACATGCCGCAACAATCGGAATGAACTGGCGAAAGCCCATCGTCTGCAAAAGTTCCTGCGCCACCTGCACTTCGCGTGTGCGATCACCACCCGGCTCCGGTGTCAGCGAAATACGGATCGTATCGCCAATGCCCTGCTGGAGCAAAATGCCCATGGCAGCAGAAGATGCAACAACACCCTTGGTGCCCATACCTGCTTCGGTGAGCCCCAGATGCAGCGCATGATCAGAGCGGTTAGCGAGCATTGTGTAAACCGCAATCAGATCCTGCACCTGACTGACTTTGGCCGACAGGATGATCTTATCGCGGCTAAGGCCGATCTCTTCTGCAAGATTTGCCGAAATCAGCGCCGACTGCACAATGGCTTCACGCATGACTTCCTGCGCGCTCAATGGCGCACCTTCCGCCTGATTGCGATCCATAAGCGTGGTCAGCAATTCCTGATCAAGCGAACCCCAGTTAACGCCAATACGCACCGGCTTGTCATAGCGGATCGCCATTTCGACAATATCGGCGAACTGCTTGTCTTTTTTGTCCTTGAAGCCGACATTGCCCGGATTGATGCGGTATTTCGCAAGCGCTTCCGCACAGGCCGGATGATCGGCCAGAAGCTTATGGCCAATATAATGGAAATCGCCGACCAGCGGCACATTCATACCGAGACGTTCCAGACGCTCGCGGATTTTTGGCACAGCCGCAGCCGATTCGTCACGGTCCACCGTAATGCGCACGATCTCGGAACCAGCGCGGTGCAAAGCTGCAACCTGCGCAACAGTGCCATCAATATCCGCCGTATCGGTATTCGTCATCGACTGTACAACGACAGGTTCGCTGCCGCCGACGATAACACCGCCAACGCTCACGCCAACGGACTGGCGACGGGGAAAAGGATGCGAAAAATAGCTGACGGTCTCGGAAGACATTTTGCTCTGTTCTTTTGTCCTGCCGCAATTGCCGATGAAAATCATATTTGACGCATCGGAAACTGCTCTTAGTACGGGCCTGCTTTCAGGTGGCGTAGCAAGGCGTAATTGTCAACGCCTGACCACCTCGCGTTGTCGTTATATAATCACTTGCCGACGCCTTGTCGCTTGATAATTATAGCATCAAACATCAGGAGGGAACGAGACATGCCAGATACGAATGCCCGCAAAACCGCAATCATCACCGGCTCCAATTCAGGCATAGGCCTTGGCATTGCTCATGCCCTCGCAGGCGCGGGCCACAATATTGTGATCAATTCCTTTACCGAACGCGATGAAGACCACGCGCTTGCAGCAACAATTGCCAAAGAACATGGCGTAAGCGTGATCTATATCAGCGCCGATATGTCAAAGGCCGATGATTGCCGCGCATTGATTGCAAAAAGCGTTGAAGCCTTTGGCGGCGCGGATATTGTGGTCAACAATGCGGGTATCCAGCATGTGGCACCCGTCGAAGAATTCCCAACCGAGCAGTGGGACAGGATCATTGCGATCAATCTCACTTCGGCTTTTCACACATCAGCGGAAGCAATTCCGCATATGCGAAAGGCCGGATGGGGGCGTATCATCAACATCGCCTCTGCGCATGGGCTTGTCGCCTCACCGTTCAAGTCTGCCTATGTGGCGGCAAAGCATGGCATTGTCGGCTTCACCAAGACGCTCGCACTCGAACTTGCAACCGCGAAGATCACAGCCAATGCCATCTGCCCCGGCTATGTGCTGACACCGCTTGTCGAAGCACAGATTCCAGACCAGATGAAAGCGCATCACATGGACCGCGAAACGGTTATTCGCGAAGTCATGCTCGATAAACAGCCGACAAAGGAATTTGTAACCACGGCGCAGATCGGTGCGCTTGCGACATTCCTTGCAACGGATGCCGCAGCACAGATAAATGGTGCCGCCCTGCCAATCGAAGGCGGCTGGACAGCGGAATAGTTAATGCGAACTATCCGCATATTTTGCCAGTCCTGAGAAGGCGAGAACCACCAGCAGCAGCACAGGCAGCGCCAGAAACACGATGCTGAAACCGCTGTGTTTGGCGACAAAGCCGATCAGTGAAGGCGCAACCAGCATACCGGAATAACCCATTGTGGTGGCAATCGACAGGCCAACGCTTGGGTTGATACCGGGTATGTTGCCACCGATGGAGAACGCGATCGGCACCATGTTTGAAATGCCGATGCCGCAAATGGCAAAGCCGAAGATCACCGCATAAGGATGGCTGGACAAGCCAACAATCACCATGCCGATAATCGCAATCGACGTACAGAAACGCAGCGTGTTGATCGCGCCGAATCGATCACGCACCACATCACCTGCAAAGCGCATGATTGCCATGGTGAGCGAGAATGCAGCAAAGCCAAAACCCGCAACTGTAACCGAAGCGCCCAATTCATCGCGCAGATAATACGCACCCCAATCAAGAATTGCGCCTTCCGGTATCATAGAGAACAAAGCAATAAGTCCAACGAGCCATGGCAGCGGATTGCGCGGCAGCACCAGCTTCTGCTTTTCGCCGCTGGGATGGTGAAACTTGTCGGCAACAATCGAAGGCCATGCGACAACAAGTAATCCGGTTGCAACAATGGTGGCAATAAGCGCGTGCACATTTGAGCCGAAGTGCGCAATGAGAAAGCCGCCGGACGCTGCCCCGATCAAGCCGCCAAGGCTCCAGAATGCATGGCAGGACGACATGATGGCGCGGCGCATTTTCTTTTCAACGGCAACCGCATTGGCATTCATTACAACGTCCATAGCACCGATTGTGCCGCCAAAATAGAACATGGCAATCACAGCCGTGACGACATTTGGCACAAGCGCAATGATAAGCAGCGTAGGTATAACACCAATCGCAAAGAGCTTGACCACGGCACCTGAGCCGCGATGCGCAGAAAGAGCACCGGCCACCGGCATCATCGAAAGCGAGCCAATGCCAAAGACAAGGATCATCAGGCCCATGCCGCTGGTATCCAGCCCTAGACGGGCAGCAAATTCGGGAATTTTCGGCGCCCAGCCGCCAAAAATATAACCATTCATGAGAAACAGCAGTGCCACCGCAATGCGTTCTCTGGTCACGATTGGCGCACGCTCATTGAGAGCATCGTTTCGTCCGGCAGCCTGTTCCATCTATTCCTCAGTCACGACCTTCTGCGGCGTGTATAATAGTCATGCCTGATGCCCGGTAGGGCGCAAGCACGTCTTCATTTGCATCCTGTTCGACAGCCATAACATTGACCGCCTCAATGGGTATGACATCATGTGCAGCAACGGTGCCGAGCTTATCACTGGTGATTGCCAGCACCACCTTGCGGCTGCGCCCTGCAATAACCCGCTTGAATTCCGCATCTTCCAGATGCAGCGCTGTAATTCCCGTCTCAGCCGAGAACCCGCAGACACCAAGCATGCACAGATCAGGCCTCACCAGTTCCGCATCACGCAAAGCGCGTGCGCCAACCGCGGCACTGACGCGACGGTCGATAGGGCCACCAATCATGATAACGTCAATCTTGTCCGATTGCAGAACAATAGTCGCTATCGACGGAGTGTTGGTGACAATGCTCAAGGCGTCGCCCCGTTCAACCAGCAACCGCGCAAGCGCAAGATTTGTCGATGACGAATCGAGAAACACCGTCATTTTCGGTTCGATCAAACCAGCCAGCGCAGTCGCAAGTGCTGACTTGGCGTCTGGTCTTTCCACATCACGTTCAGCAAGCGGCGCATAGGAAGGTGCGGCTTTCAGCGCACCCCCATAAACACGCTTGCAAAGACCAGCGGCGGCCATCTCGCGCAGATCACGGCGGATCGTATCCTCCGAGACCCCGAAAGATTCGGCCAGTTCATTGGCCAGCACCCGTCCAGACTGCTCCAGCAGCGCACGAATTCGGGCCTGTCTTTCATCCAGCAATAGCTCGGTCATCCGCGCCTTCCAATACCGTGCACAAACATGCATAAATCGGTAAAAACGTGATTAGCAGATTCTAACGGCAGCGCAAGACAAAACAAAAACGCCGCGTCCGTTTGCAGGGCGCGGCGTTTCCAAATTTCTAGAAGGGCGAAGAGTTATTCGGCGAAGACGACCAGCAAATCCTTCGCATCGATCTGTTCGCCGGGACGCACCAGCACTTCAGCAATCGTGCCATCGCGCTCAGCGCGCAAAGCCGTTTCCATCTTCATAGCTTCAATGGAAAGCAGCACATCGCCCGCTTTCACACTCTGTCCCTGCGAGACGGCAACGGTGGAAACCACGCCCGGCATTGGAGCGCCGACTTGGCGATCATTGCCAAGCTCGGCCTTGCGCTTTACACCACCCGACGCACCCTTGGCGCGGTTCGGCACCTTGACGCGGCGCGGCTGACCGTTCAGCTCGAAGAACACGGTGACCATGCCCTTCTCATCGGTCTCGGTCATTGCCTGATTGACGATCACAAGCGTCTTGCCACGTTCGAGATCAACAAAGACTTCTTCTTCCGGCTTCAAACCATAGAAATAAACCGGCGTTGGCAGCACGCTTGTCGGACCGTAATTTTCCTGTGCAGCCGCATAGTCGGTGAAGACTTTTGGATACATCAGGAATGATGCAAACTCCTGATCAGTGATTTCACGACCAAGCGTTTCCTTGATTGATTTACGTTCTGCCTCAAGATCAGCAGCGGCAAGCAGCGAACCAGGACGCACCGTGAAAGGCTTTTCGTCTTTCAGCACCTTCTTCTGCAACGAAGCAGGCCAGCCCGAAGGCGGCTGACCAAGATCACCACGCATCATCGAGACGACCGAATCCGGGAAGGCAATATCCTTGTCCGGGTTCTCAACATCGGCAACGGTCAGGTCCTGAGAGACCATCATCAGTGCCATATCGCCCACGACCTTAGAGGACGGCGTGACCTTGACGATATCGCCGAACATGCGGTTCACATCAGCATAGGCTTGCGCCACTTCATGCCAGCGGGTTTCAAGACCCAGCGAACGCGCCTGTTCCTTAAGGTTCGTGAACTGACCGCCCGGCATTTCATGAAGATAAACTTCCGAAGCCGGTCCCTTGAGGTCACTTTCAAAGGCCGCATATTGATTGCGCACCGCTTCCCAATAGAAGGAAATGCGGCGGATTGATTCCGTATCAAGCCCCGGATCACGGTCCGATCCATGCAGCGCTTCAACAATCGAACCAAGACATGGCTGCGATGTATTGCCGGAAAACGCATCCATGGCCGCATCAACCGCATCAACACCGGCATCAACAGCCGCAAGAACGGTAGCCGCAGAAATGCCCGACGTATCATGGGTGTGGAAGTGGATCGGCAGATCGGTTTCCTCACGCAGTGCTTTAAACAGGGTGCGCGCGGCTGCAGGTTTCAAAAGCCCCGCCATATCCTTGACGGCGATGATATGTGCGCCCGCCGCTTCAACCTGCTTGGCCAGATCGACATAATATTTGAGATCATACTTGGCGCGATCCGGGTTCAGAATATCGCCCGTGTAACAGATAGCTGCTTCGCAGAGCTTGTCCTCTTCCAACACCGCATCCATCGACACGCGCATGTTTTCAACCCAGTTGAGGCTGTCAAACACACGGAAAATATCCATGCCGCCACGTGCTGCTTCGCGCACGAAATACTTCACCACATTGTCCGGATAGGACTTGTAGCCAACGCCATTCGCGCCGCGCAGCAGCATTTGCAGCAAAATATTCGGCGCGCCTTCACGCACCATCGCGAGGCGTTCCCATGGGTCTTCCGTGAGGAAGCGCATCGACACGTCAAAGGTCGCGCCACCCCAGCATTCAAGCGACAGAAGGTTCGGCAAAGCCTGCGCATAGGCATTGGCGACACGTGCAATATCATAGGTACGCACACGCGTTGCCAGCAGCGACTGATGACCGTCGCGCATGGTGGTGTCCGTCACCAGCACACGCTTTTCATTGCGCATCCACTCGGCAAATTTCTTCGGCCCAAGCTTATCAAGCAACTGCTTAGTGCCGTCTGTGACGGGCTTATCCCCAAACCATGGCACCTGCGGCTTCGCAGCATCTTGCGATGGCACGGCGCGTCCCTTGGTTTCAGGATGACCATTGACCGTCACATCGGCCACATAGGTCAGAAGCTTCGTGGCACGATCCTGCCGCTTCATATGCGTGAAGAGTTCCGGCGTCGTGTCGATAAAGCGTGTCGTATAATCATTCGACTGGAATTTCGGATGATTGATGATCGCTTCAACGAAGGTCAGATTGGTGGCAACACCACGAATACGGAACTCGCGCAAAGCGCGATCCATGCGGCGGATCGCTTCCAGCGGCGTTGAGCCCGAAGCCGTCACCTTGACCAGCAATGGGTCATAATAACGCGTAATGACTGCGCCCGAATAGGCTGTGCCGCCGTCCAGACGAATGCCAAAACCCGAAGCCGAGCGATAGGCCTGAATACGACCATAGTCCGGCACAAAATTCTGCTCGGGGTCTTCGGTCGTAATACGGCATTGCAGCGCATGACCGTTAAGACGAATGTCCTTCTGCTCCGGCACGCCCGATTCAGGCGTGCCGATGGCAAAGCCTTCCAGAATATGAATCTGCGCCTTGACGATGTCGATGCCCGTCACTTCTTCGGTAACGGTGTGCTCCACCTGAATGCGTGGATTGACCTCGATGAAGTAGAATGATCCGGTATCGGCATCCATCAGGAATTCGACCGTGCCAGCACCGATGTAATTGGTGGCATGGGCAATTTTCAGACCATGGGCTGCCAGTTCCTGACGCTGTTCATCATTGAGATAAGGCGCAGGTGCCCGCTCAACCACTTTCTGATTGCGGCGCTGAATCGAACAATCGCGCTCATAAAGATGAACCGCATTGCCATGCGTATCACCCAAAATCTGCACTTCAACGTGACGCGCACGCTCGACCAGCTTTTCGAGATAGACTTCGTCCTTGCCAAAAGCAGCCTTGGCTTCGCGCTTGGCTTCGACCACTTCGCGATCAAGGTCTTCCTCGGCGCGAATGGCACGCATACCGCGACCGCCACCGCCCCACGAGGCTTTCAGCATCAACGGATAGCCGATCTTGGCGGCAAGCTTCTTCACCTCGCTAAGATCGTCGGGCAGCGGATCGGTTGCCGGCACAACCGGGACACCAATTTCAATCGCCAGATTGCGAGCGGCCACCTTGTTTCCAAGCCGACGCATGGTTTCAGGCTTTGGGCCAATGAAAATAATGCCATTTTCAGCACAAGCGTCAGCAAATTCCGGGCTTTCCGACAAAAGACCGTAGCCCGGATGAATGGCATCCGCGCCTGAAAGCTTGGCCACGCGAATGACTTCTTCAATCGACAGATAGCTTTCAATAGGCCCCAGATCACGCGCCAGATGCGGCCCACGACCGACCTGATAACTCTCATCCGCTTTAAAGCGATGAAGTGAAAGTTTGTCTTCCTCTGCCCATATCGCCACCGTTTTTATGCCCAGCTCATTGGCTGCACGGAACACGCGGATAGCGATTTCTGAACGATTGGCGACCAGAATTTTCTTAATGGGCAAGGCAGGACTCCCGGACTGCAAAGATAGGTATGACTTTGATTAGCCTGCAATGTGAGCAAGCGCAAACAAACTGTGCAACATGAATAGAAAAACAAAATGCCCGACTAAAAGCCGGGCATCCTGCTAAAATTTAAAGCAAATTATGCTAATATATGAGGCAAATTGCGCGATATTACCGAAGTAATTACGCAATCATCTGGCTAAAAATTGTTCAACAATCTAATCCACCAGATGAGTCTGCCTCAATGGCCTTACTTCTTCTGGAAGTAATTATACTTGCCATCATCGCCCTTTCGCCATTCGAACATCACGTAAGGAGACAGGCTTGGATCACCCTTGGCATCATAGGAGAGATCACCAAGTACGGTCTTGAACGGACCCTTGCCCTTCAATGCGGCAGCAACTTCCTGCGGATCATTGTTTCCGGCAGCATTGGCCGCATCAACCAGTGACTGAACACCGGCATAGGCGTAGAAGGTGTAAGCTTCCGGCTCAAAGCCCTTGTCGCGGAATGCTTTGATGAGATCAGCATTGGCTGCATCATCACGCGGGTCCGGACCGAAGGTATTGAGAACGCCACTGACCGCATCGCCTGCAATAGACGCCAGTTCGTTGGAAACGATACCGTCGCCAGAGATGAACTGTGCCTTGAGGTCCTGATCAGCCATCTGACGAATGATGAGCCCAGCTTCGGGGTGCATCCCGCCCCAGTAAACTGCAGTGATTCCCGCGGCCTTCATCTTGGAAATCAGCGCCGAGAAGTCTTTGTCGCCCTGATTGACACCTTCATAAAGGGCTTCCTGCATACCATTGTCGTTCAGCGACTTCTTGGTCTCATCGGCAAGGCCCTGACCATAAGGCGTCTTGTCGTGGAGAATTGCGACTTTGCCGTCCTTGTAATTGTCGGCAATGTATTTGCCTGCAACGATGCCCTGCTGGTCATCACGGCGGCATGTGCGGAACGTGTTCCACAAATCGCGCTCGGTGAATGTCGGGTTGGTGGTGCCTGGTGCGATCATCAGCACACCGTTTTCAGCATAAATATCCGATGTCGGAATGCTCACACCTGAATTGAAATGACCGATTACGAACTGCACGCCATCACCGACGAATTTGTTTGCAACCGAAATACCCTGACGCGGATCGGCAGCATCATCACCGTAAACGATGGTGATCTGCTCGCCATTCATGCCGCCTTTGGCATTGGCTTCTGCAACAGCCGCTTCGACGCCGCGCTTGATCTGATCGCCATAGGCTGCCTGACCACCGGTCAGCGGTGCGCCAACGCCCAGCAGCACATCAGCAAAAGATGCGCCACCCATTGCAACCAGTGCGGAAAGGCATACGCCGCAGAACAACGACTTTTTCATTTCAACTACTCCCATTTCAAACGATCTCCGAACCGAATTTCGGAAACGCCAACTCCACCAGAAGAGATTATTCAGCCTGGGCGACACAGCTCACCCCCTCCTCCACGGCACGAACTGCTCGCCGTGTTTTACGCCAAACAATATCATTCAAATAGGTAAAATGACTTATGATAGTCTTGTCTACCCTTTATATTACCTAAATATGATGCTTTTTTCGCATGACTTAATGCAGCGGCAGGTTTCTCAAAATAAAAATGCCCGGCACATGGCCGGGCATTCTCTGACTTAACGCAATAATGCTGCGAAAAACTTACTGCTGAATGTAAGTATATTTCCCGTCGGCACCCTTTTCCCACTTATACATTACGTAACCTGGGAGTTTTGGGTCGCCTTTCTCGTCATAGGACAGATCGCCAAGCACGGTTGGGAACGGACCTTTTTCCTTCAGAGCTTTAGCAATTTCCTGTGGGTCATTGCTGCCGGCAGCCTTTGCGGCACCTGCCAGCGACTGAACAGCCGCATAAGCATAGAGCGTGTACGCTTCTGGTTCAAAGCCCGCATCGCGGAACTTCTTGACGAGTTCAGCATTGGCTGGAGCATTGCGTGGGTCTGGACCGAACGTGTTGAGCGTTCCGGCGACTGCATCCCCTGCAATTGAAGCCAGTTCGTTCGAAACGATACCATCGCCCGAAATGAACTGTACCTTCAGACCCTGATCGGCGAGCTGGCGGATGATGAGACCGGCTTCAGCGTGCAAACCACCCCAATACAGAACGGTAACACCCTGCTGCTTAAGCTTGGCGATCAGTGCCGAGAAATCCTTCTCGCCAACATTCACGCCTTCATAAACGGTTTCTGTAACGCCCAGTTCGTTCAGCTTCTTCTTGGTTTCATCGGCAAGGCCCTGACCGTAAGGGGTCTTGTCGTGAATGACGGCGACTTTGCCATCCTTGAAGTTGTCGAAGATGTACTGACCGGCGACAATGCCCTGCTGATCGTCACGACCACAGGTACGGAACGTGTTCCACAGATCACGCTCGGTATAGACCGGGTTGGTAGCGGCTGGCGAGATTTCAAGAATGCCGTTTTCAGCATAAACTTCAGAAGCCGGGATCGAAACACCCGAATTGAAGTGGCCGATAACGTATTTCACGCCGTCAGCAGCAAACTTGTTTGCAACGGAAATACCCTGCTTCGGATCAGACACGTCGTCACCGAGTGTGATCGTGATCTGTTCGCCATTGATGCCACCGGCATCGTTAATTTCCTTGATGGCTGCTTCTGTGCCCTTTTGAATCTGAGCGCCATAAACCGCATTAGGACCGGTGAGTGGTGCACCGATGCCCAAAAGCACATCTGCCCAAGCCGAGCCACTGAAAGCCATCACTGCTGCAAGAGCAACGCCAGAGAAAAGCGATTTCTTCATACCTTGAACTCCCGATTGTAGTTACCCCGAACGATGTTTTTGCATCGCTTATTATCTTGCTGATTACCCAGCAATATCTACGCTGAATTCCATTTGTTCAACGTGATCTTTTTTAAAAACTCCGCCGCCAGAGCATTTTCAGTTTTCTTTTTGTCCCACGGCGAAGCTTTGAATTATTTTGCCTTCCAGCTCAAAGGCGAAGCTTTTTCATAGAGCCAGTTATACTGGCGCACCATCTGCTTGGTGCGGGTGAAACGATACCCCACCGTGCCGATAATCATCAGCACAATCACATCAACCAGATAATAGTGCAGCGAAAGCAGCGTGCCCTGAAATAGCGCGTAGTGAATGAACCGCACTGCAGCACCCAAAGGGATAAGATAAAGCAGAAGCTGCGGATAAGTCCGCCAGGTCTGCGCGCAGGCGCGACCGGTCATCCACGCCGCCCAGCCGCCCAACAGACACGTGATGAGAAAAAATAGCCAGAATGACGGTTCTTCGTAGAGAATTCCCTGCATGATTTTCTCCTTAATGCCTTCCGCCTTCGAGATAGGCAGCACGCACTTCCGGATCAGCCAGCAGTTCGCGGCCAGCGCCGCTCATGGTGATTGATCCATTGACCATAACATATCCGCGATCAGCAAGTTTCAGTGCACCGAAAGCATTCTGCTCGACAAGAAACACTGTGAGGCCCTGTGTGCGGTTGAGTTCCTTGATCGCTTCAAAAATCTGCTTGACGATCAGCGGTGCAAGACCCAGCGAAGGCTCATCAAGAAGCAGAAGTTTTGGGCGAGCCATCAGCGCACGCGCAATAGCCAGCATCTGCTGTTCGCCACCCGAAAGGGTGCCGCCACGCTGCGTGATACGCTCTTTCAGACGTGGAAACAGATCGAACATCAGCGCAACATCTTCTTCAAAATATTGCTGATTATCGAGACTTGCGCCCATCTGAAGGTTTTCAAGAACCGTCATACGCGGGAAAATGCGACGACCTTCCGGCGATTGCGCAATGCGCAGCTTGGCAATCTCATGCGGTGGCATCGACGTGATGTCCTTCCCGCCAAACAGAATGCGTCCGGTACGCGCACGTGGCGAGCCGAAAATCGTCATCATCAGCGTCGACTTACCAGCCCCATTGGCACCGATAAGCGCTACGATCTCGCCCTCATTAACCGTCAGGTCGATGCCCTTGAGCGCGCGGATGTTGCCGTAGTAGGTTTCAACCTTTTCTACGGCCAGAAGCGGTTGTTTGGTCTGCATCGTTTCAGCCGTCATTATTCGCTTCCCTTCTTAGGCTTCGCCGGAGCTTTGCGCGCTTTGGCAGCTTTTACGGGAGCGGTCTTGTGACTTGTGGGAACATCGCCAGCTTCAACACGTGCTGAAAACTCGGTTGCGTTGCCTGTAGCGAGAAGGGTCGCCTGTCCAACCCAGTCCTCACGCGCGATGCGACCATCAAATTCAAGATAGGTTTCAGCCTCAACGACGTGACTTTCAGTCCACGCGGCAATCTGATCGAAATGATAGATGCCATGCTCATTGAGCTTCTTTTCGTTGACTGCACCAATACCCTTGATCAGCGTCAGATTATCTGGCTTGCCATCACGCGCAGCAGCCAATCCGCCTGCAAAACGAACGGCCTCTTCAGCCTTTTCTTCCTCAATCGCTTCCTGCGCAAGCTGAGCTGCGATGAAGTCAGCCGGATCGCCGGTGCCCGGCTTATCGGCCTCTTCAATCAGCTCGGCAATCTCATCATCATCTACACCCAGATAGGCAGCGATAACGCGTGGATCATTCTTGACCTGTTCAGGCGGACCATCGGAAATCTTGGTGCCATATTCAAGCACGATGACGTGGTCGGAAATCTCCATAACCACCGACATGTCGTGTTCGATCAGCAGGATTGAGGTGCCGGTTTCCTTGCGAATATCGAGCAGCAGCTTGTTCAATTCCGCCGATTCTCGCGGATTAAGACCAGCAGCAGGCTCATCGAGGCAAAGAATTTCTGGATCCGTGCACATGGCGCGTGCGATCTCCAGACGGCGCTGATCACCATAAGGCAGATCACCAGCCGGATCGTCAGCACGATCAAGCAGATTAATCTTTTCGATCCAGTAACGCGCCTTTTCAACTGCGTCCTTGGCAGCCTTCCGATAGGTCGGAAAACCAAGAAGACCGAGGATCGTGTAACCAGACGAGCGCATCAGCGTATTGTGCTGTGCAACAAGCAGGTTTTCGAGAACCGTCAGGCCCGAGAACAGACGAATATTCTGGAAAGTACGCGCAACACGCGCATCCTGGGTGATCTTGAAATCGGGCAAGCGTTCCAGAAGGAATTTCTCACCCGTATTCCGGTTCATCGTCAGCATGCCGCCGGTTGGCTTGTAAAAGCCGGTGATGCAGTTAAAGACGGTTGTCTTGCCTGCACCATTCGGACCGATGATCGCCGTGATGTCGCCGCGCTTCACATCGAAGCTCAGATCGTTGATCGCGACGAGACCACCAAAGCGCATCGACAGATGCTCAACTGTAAGAATGGTGTCTTTCGAACCATTGCCAGCCATAATTTTTGTCTCCGCCATCAGCCGTGCCCTTCCTTGGTAAAGGCACCCGACACCATCTTCTTCTGATTGAGGAACGCGCTTGGTTCGCGACTTCCGACAAATCCACGCGGTTTCCAGACCATGACAACCACCATGGCAAGACCGAAGATCAACATGCGGTAGAGTTCAGGTGTGAAGTTTGGACCGAAAATAACCTTGAGAAAGCCCATTTCACGCAGGATTTCCGTGCCGCCGATCATTGCAATCGCAGCAATGGCAATGCCAACGAGCGATCCCATGCCACCCAGAACCACGATTGCCAGAATGACAGCGGATTCAAGGAACACAAACGATTCAGGGCTTACGAAACCCTGGCGCGCCGCAAAGAAGGAACCGGCAAAACCACCGAACATCGCACCCGTCGCAAAAGCCGTGAGCTTTGTCGTAGTCGTGTTGATGCCGAGCGAACGGCAGGCAATTTCATCCTCACGCAGCGCTTCCCATGCACGACCAACTGGCATGCGGCGCAGACGGATTGTCACAAGTGCTGTGATGAGTGCGAGGATCAGGATGATATAATAGAGGAAGAATTTGTAATGCGCAGCCGAGAATGTCAGGCCGTAATAGGCGGCAAAGCCGTCCTTGCTGGCATTGAATTGCAGACCGAAGAATGTCGCCTTGGCAATACCCGAAATACCAAACGTACCTTTGGTAAGTTCCGTCCAGTTAATCAGCACAAGTCTGATGATTTCACCAAATGCCAGCGTCACGATCGCGAGATAGTCACCGCGCAGACGCAGAACCGGGAAACCAAGAATGACGCCCCATGTTGCCGCCAGAAGACCAGCAATCGGCAATAGTACCCAGAACGACCAGCCAAAATAGGCCGATAGAATGGCATAGGAATAAGCGCCAACTGCGTAGAAAGCGACATAGCCCAGATCGAGCAGACCTGCGAGGCCGACCACGATATTGAGACCCCACGCCAACATGACATAAATAAGAATCTGCACGCCGAAATTGTCGACCCATTTGAGTGATCCCTGCCAACCGACAAGGGCAACAATCAGGATTGGATAGACAAAAAGAAAGGCAATGCCGATCTTGGAAAAATGCGCTCGGAAAAACGACTGATTTTCCACAACGCCAACCGGATGGCTGCTTTTCGCAAGCTTACGCTGTTCATTCCACGGCTGCACGAAGGCGATGAAGATGAACCGCCCGACAGCTGCCAGCGCAACAAACACCGCCAGTGCGCCCCAGCGCTCAGTCAGCACCAGTTCATTGCTGATATTCTGCTCGGTCTTAAATCCGATGATGAGGCAGAAAAGTCCCAGCGCCAAAATACCGGCTAGGAAACCTTCACGAAGTGCCCGGCCAAAAAGAGAATCCGGGCGTGAACCTGATTGTACGGCCATGATTACACCTTTTCGACTTCAGGACGACCAAGAATGCCGGACGGCATGAAGATCAGCACGATAGCAAGGATCGAGAACGCGGCAACGTCTTTATAATCGATCGAGAAATACGCCGACCACAAAGCCTCAATGAGCCCAATCAGCAAGCCACCAACAACAGCACCCGGCAACGAACCAATCCCACCCAGAACCGCAGCCGTGAACGCCTTGACGCCGGGAATAAACCCATCAGCAAAGGAAATCACGCCGTAGAAGGAGAGATAAAGCGTGCCGGCAACAGCAGCCAGCATGGCACCCATCACGAAGGTCAGCGAAATCACGCGATCAACATTGATGCCCAAGAGTGCAGCCATCTTGCGGTCCTGCTCACAGGCACGCTGCGCACGACCAAGCGATGTACGGTTGACGATATACCAGAAAATCGTCAGCAGCACCGCCGTCACCACAATGACCACGATCTGCTTGAGCGAGATCGTAACATCGGTGCCGAAAATGCTGTAAGAACCGTTCAGCAACTGCGGCACCGGCTTATTGCGCGGCCCCTGCGTCACCTGCACGAAGTTGGACAATGCAATGGACATACCGATTGCAGTAATCAACGGCGCCAAACGGAACGACCCGCGCAAAGGCCGGTAAGCAGCCCGCTCAATCGTCCAGCTCCACAGACCCGTGAGAACCATTGCAACAACCATCATCAGGAGCAGCATGAGCGCTATTGGCAGCGCTCCGATGAATGTTGTGATGATTAGAAAAACAATCAGCGCCATAAAGGCGCCGAGCATAAAGACATCGCCATGAGCAAAGTTGATCATGCCGATAATGCCATAGACCATCGTATAACCGATAGCGATCAGGCCATAAATCGATCCGAGCGCAAGCCCGTTGATCACCTGCTGGAAGAAATATTCCATCGAGAAGCCACCCATTTAACTCTGCCGGGATTTTATTGACGCATCATTATTTCGTGCGCCTTCATTTTTTTCCCGGATAATTACACCTAACGGCTGTATAAAGGAATGCAAGCCCCTTTTGTCTCAGACAAAAGGCTAATGACTTAACTCCTCCACAAACTAGTTATGTCCCCTACAAAGCGCCCTGTATATATTTTTTTCTCCTATTGAGGGCTTAGTATTCCACACTTTTCCCGATACGTCTCAGACAAAAAATAGGGAGTTGCTCCCTATTTTTGCCTGCCGTACCGCTTTTACGCCACGCTGAATCCGTGTGCGAACGGATCACGGTCATCAATGAAGATCGTGTTATAGCCTGTCATACGTGCCCAACCGGCAATTGACGGGATGATTCCACTGCCACCAGCCACGTCCACAGCCCGCTCAACGCGTCCATGGAACAACGATCCGATGATGGATTCGTGCACAAAATCATCGCCCGGTTTAAGCTTTCCTTTGGCCGCAAGCTGCGCCATACGCGCGGAAGTGCCGGTTCCGCAAGGCGAACGGTCGATTGCCTTATCACCATAGAACACAGCATTGCGCGCATGCGCTTCCGGATGCGTCGGCTTACCTGTCCAAAGAATATGGGTCAGACGATTGATGTCGGGCAGTTCAGGATGCTGGAACTTATATTTCTCATTCAGGCGCTCCCGCAGCACCGGACTCCATGCAATGAGTTGCAATGCGGAATAATCTTGCATGTCGGTGTAATTTTCTTGCGGCTCGACAATCGCATAGAAGTTTCCGCCATAGGCCACATCGACTTTGAGAAGCCCCAGATCAGGGCATTCCACTTCCAGCGCTTCCTTATAAAGGAATGCCGGAACATTGGTCAGCCGCACACGATCAACATATTGACCGTTCTGCTCATATTCAATGGAAACAAGCCCGGCAGGCGTTTCAAGATTGAGCTTTCCCGGAGTTTTTGGCGTCACCAGCCCCTGCTCAATGGCCATCGTGACGGTTCCAATGGTGCCATGTCCGCACATGGGCAGGCAGCCCGAAGTCTCGATAAACAATACGGCAACATCGCAGTCAGGGCGCGTCGGCGGATAGAGAATTGAACCCGACATCATGTCATGACCGCGCGGTTCAAACATAAGACCGGTTCTGATCCAATCATATTCGCGCAAGAAATGTGCGCGTTTTTCCATCATGTTGGAGCCAACCAGGTTCGGGCCACCGCCGGCAACCAGACGCACTGGATTGCCGCATGTATGTCCGTCGACGCAGAAGAAAGAATGTCTTGCCATGATGGTCAGTTCCGAAAACGTTGGGGCTTGAATGGTTCGATATCGATTGGCAGCGCAGAGCCTGTGATCAGATCACGAATAATACGCCCCGTCGCTGCCGATTGTGTGAGGCCCAGATGGCCATGGCCGAAGCCGTAATAAATGTTCCCACCGGCCGATGCGCGGCCGATGACCGGCATGGAATCGGGTATTGATGGACGATAGCCCATCCATTGACGCCCGCCCTCGGTCTTAAGACCCGGCAGAAACGTCGATGCTTTTTTGAGCATGGCAGCCGAGCGCGCATAATTTGGCGCAAGTTCCAGCCCGCCAAACTCGACGGCACCGCCAACCCGCAAGCCCGTTGCCATGGGTGTTATGACAAAGCCGTGGCCAGGGAATGTAAGTTGTCGCTTCACATCAAAGCTTCCTACCGGAAGCGTGGTGTTGTAGCCGCGCTCGGTATCAAGCGGGACAGCATCGCCAAAACCTTTGGCTAGAGCACGCGACCAGGCACCGGCCATCAGCACCAGATGTTTAGCGGAGATTAGCGTGCCATCTTCAAGCTCAAGCTCAGCGCCGCCATTGACCGGCTTCGCAGCCTTTACGCGCGCTTGAAGAAACCGCGCGCCCTTGCTTTGCGCATAAGCCCAGATTGCCTGACCAAACAGCTTGGGGTCACTCACATTCTTCCAGCCCGGAACGAAAGTGCCTGCCACAAAACGTGGGTTCAGCCCCGGCTGCAAGGCTTTCAAACGCTCCCCGCGCACATGCTCGTAGGCAATACCGGCTTTTGCCTTTGCATCCCAGCCCGGCTGCGATGCAACAAGCTCTGCTTCACTTTCGTAAAGCTCAAGATTACCATCTTCCTGCAAGCGATCACGCAGTCGGGCGCGATCAATCAGCCCCAGCATCTCGCTTTCCGCAAGGCGCATCATATTGCCCTGTGTAACGGTGGTCTTTTCAAGCGCGCTCGCGGAACTTGCGCGCCAGAAACGATAAAGCCACGGGATCATTTTCGGAAAATAGGAAGGTCGGATCGTAAACGGTCCCAGCGGGTCCATCAGCCAGCCCGGAACCTTTCCCATCACACCTTTGGAAGCCATCGGAAGAATATCGGAGAAAGCCAGTGCTGCGGCATTTCCAGAACTGGTTTCCTCGCAAATACCGCTGCGATCAATGACCAGAACTTCGCGGCCTGATTCTGCAAGCAGTGCTGCGGTTGAGACACCAACAATTCCACCGCCAATGATAACAACATCGTGGTGGCGCTTTGTATCAGACGTCATAGATGCACCGCTCCCGATCAAGGCCGACTATTTGCATCGGCTTATAGTTCTCGCCCATTTTCAGACCAAACGGCACGGCTTTGTCTATCCATTTTTTGGAATGACACCATCTCAAAAGCTCGCTATCGATGGTAATCGTTCAGTATGGGCATTGTTCATACTGAACAAGGGGACATAGCGTACAATTGATATATCAGAGATATATCTATAGGATCAAATCCTGTCAATCGCTATCAGTATAGGGTTAATATCTGCATGGAACATGCAAGCGTTCACGAGAAAACAGCGAAAAGCAGCGCAGCCCTGATCGACGGCTGGGGTAGCGAAAGCCTTTCCGAACAGGCCTACCGTATTCTGGAACGCGCAATTGTCACGCTTGAGCTGGAACCCGGCGCAATCGTCAATGAACGCACATTGATTGAATTAACAGGCATGGGACGCACACCGATACGCGAAGCGATCCAGCGTCTGGCTTGGGAGGGCCTTGTAGAGGTACGCCCACGCTCCGGCATAGCCATCGCCCAGATTGATCCCAAGGACTTCGTCAAGGTGATTGACGCACGTGAAGGTGTAGAGCGCGTGCTTGCACGCGATGCTGCGCGGTTTGGCAGTGCACGAGATTACGAGCGGCTGAAAGCTGCCGCCGATGCGATGCGTGAGGCCATACCATCAGAAAACGTGTCGCTGTTTCTCGATGCCGACAAAGCGTTTGATATCGTGCTGGGTACCGCTGCCAGCAATCCCTATGCTGCGCGTATTGCAGCCCCATTGCAAACCCACAGCCGCAGATTCTGGTTCAGGCTGCGCCCCCCGACCGGGATAACCGGCTCCGCCAAAGCGCATTCAACGCTGATTGAGGCCATTATTTCACGCGAACCAGAACGCGCAAGCGACACGGCCAGCCAGTTGATGGACTATCTGCGCACTCTTGCGCCGTAATAATACCGATCAATGATCTTTGTTCATTGAGTCTGACATCTTGCGCATCACATTGAGCGCAGTGCTCAGCTCTTCATCGCTTACACCCTCCAGCAGATCAACGCGCACCTCGCTTGCCAGCTTTGCCACCTCTGCGGCAAGCAGCTTGCCCTGGTCGGTCATCACAATGCGCTTGGCGCGACGATCCCCTTCAACGGCGCGACGCTCGACAAAAGCCTGACGCTCCAGCCCATCAATCAGTCGGACCATGGTCGCGTTTTCAATCTCAAGGACTTCTGCCAGTTCTTTCTGGTAAAGACCTTCCTGTTCAATGAGCGTCAGCAAAGTGCGCGCCCGCGCCAGCGTAAGGCCGCGCTCTTTCACACGCGCATCAAAAACAGTACGGAGCCTGCGATTAACCTTGGTCATCGCGTCGATCATTTCTGCACTCAGATCCGCTCTGTTCATAATAATTGCCTTATATTAGCAAACTAACAATTATTAAGGAGATAAATTGATAGCACAATATTTTCAAGCGATCTTACGCTTCTCACGTAAGCGTGATTGTAAAAGCAGAACAAAAGAAAAGCGGGCCAAAGCCCGCTTTTAAAAAACTCATTTAATGGGAAGCCGAAGCCTGTCCCTTTCAGGCCGGAAGCACCGACCCCTGCAATGTCATGAGCTGATGCAGGAAAATTTCTGCCTTGGTGCGATGTTCAGGAGACGAAGCATCGTCCAAAAGCTTGCGGGCATGTTCGATGCGCTTCTGAATATCTGCTGGGTCAACATCGTCAACATGCGTTGCCGATTCGGCCAGAACAGTGCAGCCCTCAGGCGTAATGTCGGCAAAGCCGCCAAACACCACGTAGGAATCAGACTTGCCGTCGCTCAGCTTCACCGAAACAACACCCGGCATGATCGTCGTCATAAGCGGCGAATGACCGGCAAGCGCCGTCAAATAGCCTTCACTGCCCGGAATGACGACTTCCGTCACCTGTGCGGAAAGCAGGAGGCGTTCTGGCGACACGAGTTCGAATTGGAAAGCTTGAGCCATGGTTCTCACTTAAATTTCCAGAGCCTGATCCCAAAAAACAAAAAGATCACACTCAAACAAATGAACAGGCATTTGCGGCGGGCATCAAAGCCCGCCGAAAACTTAATTCATTACGCAGCTTCAGCAGCCAGCTTCTTCGCCTTTTCGACCGCTTCTTCGATCGAGCCAACCATGTAGAAGGCTGGTTCTGGAAGATGATCGTATTCACCTGCGCAAAGACCCTTAAAGCCCTTGATGGTGTCAGCGAGGTCGACGAGCTTGCCCGGCGAACCGGTAAACACTTCAGCCACGAAGAACGGCTGTGACAGGAAGCGTTCGATCTTACGAGCGCGCGCAACGGTCAGCTTATCTTCTTCCGACAGTTCGTCCATGCCGAGAATGGCGATGATGTCCTGAAGCGACTTGTAGCGCTGAAGGATCGACTGAACCTGACGAGCAACTGCGTAGTGTTCTTCACCAACGATCATTGGATCAAGCATACGCGATGTGGATTCCAGAGGATCCACAGCCGGGTAAATGCCCTTTTCAGCAATCGAACGGTTCAGCGTCGTGGTCGCATCCAAGTGAGCGAACGACGTTGCAGGAGCCGGATCGGTCAAATCGTCGGCAGGAACGTAAATTGCCTGAACCGAGGTAATCGAACCCTTGGTCGTCGTGGTGATGCGTTCCTGCATCTGGCCCATGTCGGTTGCCAGCGTTGGCTGATAACCCACAGCCGAAGGAATACGGCCCAGAAGTGCGGAAAGCTCAGAACCAGCCTGCGTGAAGCGGAAGATGTTGTCCACGAAGAACAGAACGTCCTGGCCCTTGTCACGGAAGTTTTCAGCAACAGTCAGACCCGACAGAGCAACGCGAGCGCGCGCACCCGGAGGCTCATTCATCTGGCCGTAAACGAGTGCAGCCTTGGAGCCTTCGCCGCCACCGAGCTTGTTAACGCCCGATTCGATCATTTCGTGGTAAAGATCGTTACCTTCACGGGTACGTTCACCAACGCCCGCAAATACCGAGTAACCACCGTGCGCCTTAGCAACGTTGTTGATCAGTTCCATGATGAGAACGGTCTTGCCGACGCCCGCACCACCGAACAGACCAATCTTACCGCCCTTTGCGTAAGGAGCGAGAAGGTCAACAACCTTGATGCCCGTTACGAGGATTTCAGCTTCGGTCGACTGTTCGATATATTCAGGCGCTTCCTGGTGGATCGCACGACGCGCAGTGGTCTTGATCGGACCTGCTTCGTCAACTGGCTCACCAATAACATTCATGATGCGGCCGAGCGTTTCTTCGCCAACCGGAACCATGATTGGGTTGCCGGTGTCGCGCACTTGGTGGCCACGAACCAGACCTTCGGTCGAGTCCATAGCGATCGTGCGAACGGTGTTTTCGCCCAGATGCTGTGCAACTTCGAGAACCAGACGGTTGCCCAGATTGTCGGTTTCGAGCGCGTTGAGGATCAGCGGAAGCTGACCGTCTTCGAACTTTACGTCGACAACAGCGCCGATGACCTGAGTGATCTTGCCGACTGCGCCGGTCGTTGCAGCCTTTGGAGCTGCGTCAGACTTAGCGGCAGCTGTCTTAGCTGTCGTGGTCTTGGCTGGAGCCTTTTTGGCTGGAGCTTTGGCCGCTGCTGGCTTCGCTTCGGCCGCGGCGGTAGTTTTCGGGGTCGCTGCTTTTGCCATCGATCCTTACCTTCCGTTAGCATGATCCCGAAAAGTTGCAGACTTTTCGGAGAAGATCATGCGATGAACCAAATTTTAAAGCGCTTCCGCGCCCGAAATGATTTCGATCAGTTCCTTGGTGATCTGAGCCTGACGCTGACGGTTATACGTGATCGACAACTTGTTGATCATGTCACCGGCATTACGCGTCGCATTGTCCATTGCGCTCATCTTCGCGCCCATTTCGCCCGCCACATTTTCCAGCAGAGCGCGGAAAATCTGGACCGAAATATTGCGCGGGATCAGCGTGCTCAGGATCGCCGCAGGATCAGGTTCGTACTCGTAGATCGCATCGCCTGCAGTTCCTGCCTGCTCAGTAGCGCCAGCCGATGCCGGAATAAGCTGCTGTGCAGTTGGGATCTGTGCAATCACCGATTTGAACTCGGAATAGAACAGTGTGCAGACATCAAATGCGCCCTGTTCAAACAGCTCGATGATCTTGTGGCCGATCTGGTCGGCATGAACAAAAGCAAGCTGTTTGACTTCACGCAGATTGACATGATCAACAATCAACGAAGCAAATTCGCGACGCAGAATATCCGCACCTTTTTTGCCGATCGTCAGAATCTTGACTGTCTTGCCTTCAGCGAGGAGTTTGCGGGCATGATCACGCGCATAACGCGCAATCTGCGAGTTGAAACCGCCGCAAAGGCCACGTTCTGCAGTAGCGACGACGAGCAGATGCACGTCGTCCTTACCTGTACCAGCCATCAAAGCCGGTGCATCTTCACCGCTCACGTTCTGCGCGATGTTAGCGAGAACGGCACCCATGCGCTGCGAGTAAGGCCTTGCGGCCTCCGCAGCTTCCTGGGCACGGCGCAGCTTCGCCGCGGCGACCATCTGCATCGCCTTGGTGATTTTCTGCGTCGCCTTGACCGAGGCGATACGGTTTCTCAGATCCTTTAGTGAAGGCATCCGTTCATCCCGTCACAAAATTCAAGCAAAAGACTTGGCGAACGCGTCGACCGCTGCCTTGAGCTTTGCTTTGATGTTGTCGGTGAGTGCCTTTTCATCGCGGATCGCATCCAGCACATCCTTGTGCTCGGTGCGCAGCGAAGAAAGAAGACCTGCTTCGAACTTGCCAACCTGGTTGACGGCGATCTTATCAAGATAACCATTCACACCAGCGTAGATCACGGCAACCTGTTCTTCCGTCTTGAGCGGCGAGAACTGTGGCTGCTTGAGAAGTTCGGTGAGGCGGGCACCACGGTTAAGCAGACGCTGTGTCGAAGCATCAAGATCCGAACCGAACTGGGCAAATGCTGCCATTTCACGATACTGGGCGAGTTCACCCTTAATCGAGCCAGCAACCTGCTTCATGGCCTTGATCTGAGCGGACGAACCAACGCGCGAAACCGACAGACCGACGTTAACAGCCGGACGGATACCCTGATAGAACAGGTTGGTTTCGAGGAAGATCTGGCCGTCGGTGATCGAGATCACGTTGGTCGGAATGAACGCGGAAACGTCATTGCCCTGTGTTTCGATGACAGGCAGAGCCGTCAGCGAACCAGCGCCGTTTTCGTCGTTGAGCTTTGCAGCGCGCTCAAGAAGACGCGAGTGCAGATAGAAAACGTCACCTGGGTAAGCTTCACGACCTGGAGGGCGACGAAGCAGAAGCGACATCTGACGATAAGCAACAGCCTGCTTGGAAAGATCGTCATAGCCGATCAGAGCGTGCTGGCCATTGTCACGGAAATATTCACCGATCGCGCAACCAGCAAATGGTGCAAGGTACTGCATCGGAGCCGGATCGGAAGCGGTAGCCGCGATCACGACGGAATATTCGAGAGCGCCGCGTTCTTCGAGAACCTTAACGAACTGAGCAACAGTCGAACGCTTCTGACCGATAGCAACGTAAACGCAATAAAGCTTTTCGCTGTCTGGGCCGTTGTCGTGGATTGGCTTCTGGTTAAGGAAGGTATCCAGAATGATAGCGGTCTTGCCGGTCTGACGGTCACCGATGACCAGCTCGCGCTGACCACGACCAACCGGGATCAGAGCGTCAACGGCCTTGAGGCCGGTCGACATTGGCTCATGAACCGACTTACGCGGAATGATGCCCGGTGCCTTGACGTCGACGCGGCGACGTTCTGTAGCAACGATTGGGCCTTTTCCGTCGATTGGATTGCCGAGAGCATCGACAACGCGGCCGAGCAGGCCTGGACCGACTGGAACGTCAACGATCGCGCCGGTACGCTTGACGACGTCGCCTTCCTTGATGTCACGGTCGGCACCGAAAATAACCACACCGACATTGTCGGTTTCAAGGTTAAGCGCCATGCCGCGAATACCACCAGGGAATTCGACCATTTCGCCAGCCTGAACATTGTCCAGACCGTAAACGCGGGCGATACCGTCGCCGACGGACAGAACCTGACCGACTTCGGAGACCTCAGCCTCCTTGCCGAAGTTCTTGATTTGCTCTTTCAGGATAGCGGAAATTTCCGCGGCGCGGATGTCCATCAGCCGACCTCTTTCAGTGCAAGCTTGAGAGAAGAAAGTTTAGTGCGAAGGGACGTGTCGATCTGACGCGAACCCATTTTGACGATAAGACCGCCGAGGATCGACGGATCGACGGTGACATTGATCGTCACGTCCTTGCCGGCAACACCCTTCAGCGTTGCCTTCAATTCGTTCTGCTGAGCTGTGGTCAGCTCATGCGCAGAGATAACATCTGCGGAAACTTCACCGCGATGTTCGGCTGCAATCTCACGGAAAGCGGCGATAATGCCCGGCAGCACAAAAAGACGACGGTTTTGCGCGACGACGCGCAGGAAATTGCCGACCAGACCTTTGATGCCAGCCTTGTCAGCAATCGCGCCAATGGCGTGAAGCTGGTCTTCAGCGGAGAAGACCGGGCTGGAAATCAGACGCTTCAGGTCTTCGCTTCCGCTCAGAAGCGCCTCGAAACGACCAAGATCTTTTTCCACAGCAGCAACGGAATTCGCATTGAGCGCAAGCTCAAACAACGATCCGGCGTAGCGCTGTGCGACACCTGAAATGAGCGAAGACGTTTCTGCCACGAACAACCTGCTCTCTACGTTGAAACCATCTTTTTGGGAGTTCAGCAGGGCCGAGTGACCCAAGCAGATGATTTTATTGAATGTTTCCGGGGAACCCCTGACGCGCGAGCGCGACAACACCGAAATGTGATTGCCGTCTAGCATAGACGAACCGGACTCGCAACACGCGAATCCCGCACTTTTGTGTAAGTTTTGCCGCAATTTTAGGTTAGAAAAGCACTAACCATGCCCGCTAATTCAGTGAAGCGCACTTTAGCGAGGTAATCCTGCGTCAGACGATAAAGCCAAAAGCATAGAGCAGAGGCCCGGCAGCCAGCGCAAATTCGATAACGGCAGCGATGATATTGTAGAAGGTTGCACCCTTATCCGACATCATTGAAATGAAGCGTCCGAACAGCGCAAATCCCCACACGGCTCCCAGAACAACCCACAGAAATGGCTGCGCGAAAATCAGACAGCCAAGACCTATCCCCAGATAAGGACCTGCCAGCACGGCGCGGACAGAGCTATAGGCTTCCGGGCGCGCATTGATTGGTTGCAGTCGCAGCAGCCGCATTGTGATGCCGGGCGCAAACAACATGATAACACCCGCCAAGGCGGTAATAACAGCGGTGCTCCAGGCAAGCCATTCGCCGGTGGTGTTGGGAAGATAGAATTCCATTGCGTTTCACCCTCGTTGTTTCAAGGCGTATAGCGAAAAAGCGGGCCCGTTGCCATAGGTCTGAAATTACAAGAAGCTCTGCGGATCAATGTCCACATTTACCCGGATCGAGCCACGCTCTTTCGGGGCTGCTGCAAGCAATGCGCGAATAAACCCTTGAATATCAGCCTTTTTTGTTCCGTGAACGAGAATTCGGAACCGATGGCGCCCGCGCACCAGTGCAAGCGGCGCTTCGGCAGGTCCCAGCACTGAAATCTCCGGCGAAGAAGGCGCTGCACGGCGCAGCGCACGCGCATGATTTTCTGCGTCGGGTCGATTTTCTGCGGATATAATCAGCGCTGCAAGTCGCCCGAACGGCGGTAAAACGCTGCGTTCGCGCTCCTCGATCTCCCGCGCATAGAATGCATCCGAATCGCCACTCACAATCGCCCGCATCACCGGATGATCAGGCTGATAGGTCTGAAGCAGGCCCAGACTCTTGCGGCCGGTACGCCCGGCCCGCCCTGTCACCTGATTGAGCAACTGGAATGTGCGCTCGGCAGCACGCGGATCGCCATTGGCAAGGCCCAGATCAGCATCCACCACACCCACAAGCGTCATATTCGGAAAATTATGGCCCTTGGCAACGAGCTGTGTGCCGATCACAATATCGGCTTCGCCTTTGGCAATCGCATCCAGCTCAAGCCGCAGGCGCTTCACACCCCCCGCCATATCGGACGACAGCACAATGATTCGCGCATCGGGAAAAGTCGCCGCCACCTCTTCCGCGATGCGCTCCACACCGGGGCCACAAGCGACCAGATGATCCAGCGTACCGCACTCCGGGCAAGCTTCCGGCACCGGCTCATGATAGCCGCACTGATGGCACATCAATTGCCCGCGAAAACGGTGTTCGACAAGCCAGCTTGAGCATTGCGGACATTGAAAGCGATGACCGCAAACGCGGCAAAGTGTGAGAGGCGCATAACCACGCCTGTTGAGAAACAGCAGCGCCTGCTCTTTACGCTCCACTGTTTTACCCACAGCTTCTGTGAGCGCTGGCGACAAGAAACGTCCCGGCGGAGGCGGTGAGCGCCGCATATCGATGGTTTTGAGCGTCGGAAGTGCTGCTTCCGCATATCTTCCATAAAGTTTGATTCGCTTGTAACGCCCCTGATCGGCATTGACCTGGCTCTCAATGGACGGTGTGGCAGATGCCAGCACCACCGGAAAGCCGCCAATATGGCCGCGCACGACCGCCATATCCCGGGCATTATAGAAAACGCGATCTTCCTGCTTGTAAGCCGGATCATGTTCTTCATCGACCACGATCAGGCCCAGCTCCTTGAACGGCAGAAACAGTGCCGAACGTGCACCGGCGACCACACGCACCGTACCTTCCGCCACCTGCCGCCACACACGTTCACGGGTGCGAGGCGCCAGATCAGAATGCCATTCGGCTGGCTTTGCTCCGAATCGATCATGAAAACGTTCGAGAAATTGCTGTGTCAGTGCGATTTCAGGCAGCAGAATCAGCACCTGCTTGCCCTGATCGAGCGCCTTGGCGACGGCTTCGAAATAAACCTCTGTCTTGCCCGATCCGGTCACACCATCAAGAAGCGAGACTGAAAAGCAATTGGCCTCAACCGATTCGGCCAGCATTTCGGCAGCCGCCTGCTGATCCTCTGACAGCGTGGCCCGTGCATAATCCGTATCGGGTGTGGCAACGACCGCAGGCGGCGGAAGCATCACTTCCTCAAAGACACCCTGTGATTTCAGCCCATCGACAACGGTCAGCGAAACACCGGCAGCATGGGCAAGGCCCGACCGCGTCCATGCAAGTCCATCGCGTGCCAGTTCCATCACCCGCGCGCGAGCGCCGGTCATGCGTTCTGGCTCGCCACCATTGTAACGAAGCCCCGGCACTTTTGGCTCAGGATCAAAGGCCGCAGGCGCACGAAGCACCATACGCGCCACCATTCCGGGCGCTGAAAGCGTATAATCCGCAGCCCAGCGCATAAAGCGAAGCATTTCGCTGTCCACAGGCGGACAATCAAAAACTTCCGAAATCGCACGCAGCTTTTTGGCATCCACCGCATCGCTCACACCATCACAGACAATGCCTGCAACCTCGCGCGGTCCAAGAGGCACACGCACGATAGAGCCGGGCTGGACATGCATCCCCTCCGGCACCATATAAGAATAAGGCCGCTCTGCGGGCATAGGTACGAGCACCGGCACCACGCGCGCAGCGGGTTCCGCAAAAAAGCTCAAAATATCGTGCGAATCTTTCGACATGATTGCGTGACCTTGGCGTGGCTTTGCGCTAAAGAAAAGCCACCTTCCCGGAATTAAATGGATTTAATTTCTGGATATACCACCTGCGCTCATTATGGAGGAACGCTGTTATGAAGTTTTTCGTCGACACTGCAGACGTCAAGGAAATCCGCGAACTCAACGATCTTGGGCTTGTCGATGGCGTGACCACCAATCCATCGCTGATCCTCAAGTCGGGCCGTGATATTCTTGAAGTCACCAAGGAAATCTGCTCCTTCGTCAAGGGACCGGTTTCGGCAGAGGTTGCTGGAACAGAATACGAGCAGATCATGAAGGAAGCAGCGGTTATTGCTAAGATCGCTGACAATATCTGCATCAAGCTCCCACTCACACTCGACGGCCTCAAGGCTTGTAAGGCACTGACGTCAGATGGTCACAAGACCAATGTGACGCTCTGCTTCTCGGCCAATCAGGCTCTTCTCGCAGCCAAGGCTGGCGCGACATTCGTTTCGCCATTCATCGGTCGCATTGACGACATGGGCGTGAACGGCATGGAACTAATTGCTGAAATCCGTACCATCTTCGATAATTACGATTTCCGCACCGAAATCCTTGCTGCTTCGGTTCGCACCGTAAACCACGTCAAGGAAGCCGCCCTTATCGGCGCAGACGTCGTTACCGCACCACCAGCAACGCTCAAGGCACTCGTCAAGCATCCGCTGACCGACAAGGGCCTCGAAACCTTCCTCGCCGACTGGGCGAAGACCGGCCAGAAGATTGCTTAATCAGTTTACTGATTGAACCAAAAACGGCGGATCATTGATCCGCCGTTTTTGTTTATCCCAATTCCGTTTCACCATCATGCTTGGCAACATTGATTGGCCTGCTGCCACAATGCTCTGTAATGGCCCCGGCAAGCCGTGCCGAATGGGTTACGACCCAAATCTGGCTACGCTCAGAGGCCTGTGCGATCATCTTTGCAAGGGAAGGAATCATATCCGGATGCAGACTTGCCTCCGGCTCATTCAACGCGATCAGCGGTGGCAGGCGATACGATAAAAGCGCACCCGCCAGAGCCAGCAATCTGATCTGTCCATCGGACAATTCACCGGGCCTGAACACACGCGGCGGAAAAGCCGGGAAATTCAGCCCGAATGTTGCGGTTTCTTCCGGGAACGGAATCACCAGCTTTGCGCCTTCGAGCGCATCTGCAATCAGCCGATCCAGATCGACCGTGTCCTGACGAATATGGGCAAGTGTTGCAAAGACGGAAGCTAGATTATTGCCATCTTCATCCAGCATCGCAGCCGTTGCTGCGATTGATGGCTGGCGCACCGGCGCATCGCGGTCACTTCTGAAGCCATGATAAAAACGCCAGCCACGCATCTGGGACGCTAAATCGCCAATCTCCGGATAATGGCCGAACTGTCCCAAAACAGCGAGCCCGCTTTCGGAACTCAGAAGGCGTGTCGGATGCTCGATCCGCCTTCCCTCTGCATCCCGTGCAAAGACAGCCGGACCTTTGCGATCCATCAGATCAACGGGACGCCGACCCGTGTCGAGATTGAGCTGCTCTTCTTTGATCTGCGGTTCGAACGGAAAAGCCCCCGAAACCGGTGGCGGCAATCCTGCCTCGACACGATAGGAGAGACGCGAAGCCAGCCGCTCATCCTCAAATTCGGCTTCCAGAATGATACGGGCCGATTCGTGCTTGCGGCGGCCACCACTCCACATCGCGGATTGCATACCGCCTTCGCGCACAATCTCGGTCGAGAAGTTGCCGTAAGCCGCCGATTTGACCAGTTGAAGTGCACGATAAAGATTGGATTTGCCCGCACCATTTTCGCCGATAAACACCGTCACCTTTCCAAGATCAAACCGGACGGACCGAAGCGAGCGATAGCCTTTTGCCGAAAATGAAACGAGCCTCATGATCCCCTCAGCCAAATAAACAAAAGGCGGCACAGGATGCGCCGCCTTTCGAAATTCAACAAACTGACACCCTCAGAGCTTCGACATCTGCATGGCGATTGCCAGATAAATCTGCTCGGCCAGTTCTTCCGCTGCGCGCTTGGTTGCATCGCGTTCTGCACGCAAATTGGCAAATTCCTGACGCGGACGGTCAAACGAAGCGCCGACGGTGCGCTTGCCTGATTTAAGCGGCTTGCCATCTTTGTCGAACAGCACGAAATTCGACGTCGCATTGACCGTACCAGCCGAAGGACGGCCTGTGCGGTCGGTCTGATCGCCAATATCGACACTCACAAAGGATGTAACCGATTTGCTCAGACCAAGACGCAGCTTGTAGTTAGGCGTGGTCGGTTCGCCAGCACCACCTGAAAGCAGGAAGATCAGACGGTTACGAACCTGAACACCATAAACGCTGTTTTCAGGATCGACCGAAATCGAAGCAAGCTTCGAACGCATATCCGGTGTGACACTGCCGCCGATGTTGCTGCCTGTATTGCCACCGCCCGAATAGAGCGGCTGCACGGTACAGCCCGCGAGAAACATCGCAGCGCCCAGAGCCAAAAGCACCACGCGAAAAGACTTGAATGCGGAAATGAAGCGATCAGGCAACGACATTGACGATCCTTTGCGGCACTACGATGATCTTCTTCGGCGTGCCCCCATCGAGCGCGGCCTTGACGAAGTCAAGTTCGAGCACCGCCTGCTGGATTGTAGCTTGATCAGCGTCGCGTGCGATTGTCAAATCACCACGCTTCTTACCGTTGATCTGGACAGGAAGAATGATCTCGTTTTCCACGATCAATGCAGCGTCGAACTGAGGCCACGGCGCAGTTGCTGCAAGCGTTTCCTTACCTGCAATCTTACCGCCCAGTTCAATCACACATTGTTCAGCCAGATGCGGCATCATTGGTGCCACCATCAGGACGAGCATTTCAGTGGCTCCGCGCACAGCACTCTTGAGCTGATCATCTGCCTTGCCCGATGCAACAAGCTGCAACGGTGCTGCCAGCGTATTGACCAGTTCGTAAAGGCGCGCAACAGCCCGGTTGAAGGCGAGCTTTTCGATGTCATCGCCAACAGCCTGAACTGTTTTATGTGCAGCTTTCGAAACGACAAGCGCATCACCATCCACACCGGACTTGGCTACAACATCTTTAAGAACAGGCGCAGCTTCCGACACCAGGCGCCAGACGCGCTGCACGAAACGATGTGCACCTTCGGCACCGGCTTCCGTCCAGATTACATCGCGTTCTGGCGGTGAATCAGACAACATGAACCAGCGCGCCGTATCGGCACCATAAGAAGAAATAATATCATCGGGATCGACAACATTCTTCTTCGACTTCGACATTTTTTCAATCGAGCCGATTTCAACCGGAGCACCGCTGTCAAGCATGGTGGCCGTGCGTTTACCATCAGTCTCTTCAATGCGAATATCAGCTGGTGCAACCCACTGGCCATTGGCCTTGTAGGTTTCATGCACAACCATGCCCTGCGTGAACAAGCCCTTGAAAGGCTCTTCAATGCCGACATGACCCGCCACTTTCATGGCGCGGGTAAAGAAGCGCGAGTAAAGCAGATGCAGGATCGCATGCTCAACGCCGCCAATATACTGATCAACCGGCAACCAGTGATCGGCAATTGCACGATCGGTCGGCTCGTTTTCCCAAGGGGCTGTAAAACGCGCGTAATACCAAGACGAATCGACGAAAGTATCCATCGTGTCGGTCTCACGGCGTGCTTCACCACCGCATTTCGGACATTTGACATGACGCCAGGTCGCATGACGGTCGAGCGGATTGCCCGGACGGTCGAACTCGACATCATCAGGCAGCTTAACCGGCAAATCAACACGCGGCACCGGATTAACGCCACAGGTCTCGCAATGGATCATCGGGATCGGGCAGCCCCAATAGCGCTGACGCGAAATACCCCAGTCGCGAAGACGGAACTGCACTTTACGCGCGGCCTGCGCCCGACCATCAAGCTCTGTCTTTTCCAGACGATCGGCAACTTCGTTAAACGCTGCTTCCGGCGTCATCCCGTCGAGGAAGCGTGAGTTTACCATCACGCCATCATCGGTAAAGGCCGTCTCGCCGATAACAAAATTAGCCGCATCTTCGCCCTTTGGCAGGACGACAGGCGTAACCTTGAGACCGTATTTATTGGCAAAGTCCAGATCGCGCTGATCATGGCCAGGGCAACCGAAAATCGCACCCGTGCCATATTCCATCAGCACGAAGTTTGCGACATAGACCGGCAGTTCCCAGTTCTCATCGAACGGATGCCTGACCTTGACGCCGGTGTCGAAACCCTTCTTCTCAGCGGTTTCAAGCGCTGCAACAGAGGTTCCCGTGCGACGGCATTCATCTGCAAACTCAGCCAGATCGGCATTGGTTTCAGCAAGCTTCTTCGCCAGCGGATGATCGGCAGCAATCGCCACAAAGGACGCACCAAAAAGCGTGTCCGGCCGGGTCGTGTAAACTTCCACTTCCGAGAATGCAGCAGGCGCAGTCTTGGCGTCGAGCGCAAAACGAACCTGCAAGCCTTCCGACTTGCCGATCCAGTTCTTCTGCATGACGCGAACTTTTTCCGGCCACTGGTCAAGCGTATCGAGACCGGCCAGCAATTCCTCGCTGAAATCGGTGATCTTGAAAAACCACTGCGTCAGTTCGCGCTGTTCGACCAGCGCACCCGAACGCCAGCCGCGACCATCCACCACCTGCTCATTGGCAAGCACGGTGTTGTCGACCGGGTCCCAGTTGACCTTGGACGTCTTGCGCGTCACCAGACCTTTTTCAAACAGGTCGATGAACAGCATCTGCTGACGATGATAATATTCGACATCGCAGGTTGCAAATTCACGCGTCCAGTCGAGCGACAGCCCCATGGATTTGAGCTGGCGCTTCATGGTTGCGATGTTCTGATAGGTCCATTCTTTCGGATGGACCTTGTTCTGCATGGCAGCGTTTTCCGCAGGCATGCCAAACGCATCCCATCCCATCGGATGAAGCACGTTGAATCCCTTGGCGCGCTTGTAGCGAGCGACCACATCGCCCATCGCATAATTGCGCACATGGCCCATGTGAATGCGCCCCGACGGATAGGGGAACATCTCGAGCACGTAATATTTTTCGCGGCTGTCGCTGTTGTCTGTCTCGAAAGTCTGGTTTTCTTCCCAGATTTTCTGCCAATGTGCTTCCGCGACGCGCGGATTATAACGTTCGGCTGCCATGAGCGTATTTACTCGTACGAAGGTGATGCAATAAGGAGAGTCGATATTCAATGGCGACCTTCACCACGTATTGGCGAAAGCGTCAACCTTTTGCGGATGAAAAGCCTGAAAGCGAGAGTTTCATGTCAGATATTGGTGCGAACCTGAAGAAGGTCAAGGCCGTGATTGCCAATGCCGAAGAAGAGGCGCGGCGCGACAAGGGTTCTGTCACGCTCGTTGCCGTGTCCAAAACATTCGAAGCAGACGAAATCCGCCCTGCCCTTGATGCCGGCCAGCGTGTGTTTGGCGAAAACCGCGTGCAGGAAGCACAGGGCAAGTGGCCAGCACTTCGTGAAGCCTATTCGGGCATTGAACTCCATCTCATCGGGCCATTACAGTCAAACAAGGCAGCCGACGCTGTTGCCCTGTTCGATGTCATCGAAACCGTGGACCGCGAAAAAATTGCCGCAGCGCTGTCGGTTGAGATCAAAAAGCAGGGCAAAAGTCCGAAGCTTTATGTTCAGGTCAATACCGGGCTTGAAGAGCAAAAGGCTGGCATTGCGCCCAAAGAAGCGGTTGCCTTTGTCGAGCGTTGCCGCAAGGAACATGGCCTCGCCATCGAAGGCCTGATGTGCATCCCGCCAGCCGATGAAAATCCCGGACCCCATTTTGCACTGCTGGAAAAGCTTGCGGGCGAAGCAGGCGTCGAAAAGCTCTCCATGGGCATGTCGGGCGATTATGAAACAGCGATCGGCTTTGGCGCAACATCCGTGCGCGTCGGCTCCGCAATATTTGGCGGACGCAGTTATTCTGCCTCCGCGTGATTTGGATCTGCCCTCAATGCAAAAGCATCTCGCCTTTTAAATGACGCCAATCCGATGGGCCAAGCAGACGGTAATGCGCATAGACAACCGAATGCAACGGCCCGTCGATTTTCTCTTTCCAGAACTCGATGAAATGATTGAGCACCGGAAATTCCGGTGCCAGATCATAATCCTGCCAGACAAAGAGCTGCAACAGATGCGGATGATCGGGCAGATGATAGAAAAACTTTGCCGTCGTCAGGCCGTAACCGGCCAGCTGCAATTCAAACGCAGATTTTGAAATAAAAGCGGGTGTCGTCATGGCGATTTCCCCTTTTTATATGGAGCGCATATTGGCTCCCACAGGAATTATAATCGCCTGAAATTATTTTTAAAGTGTAAAAACAATATGTTAGCACTATATCATCTTGAGTGCTGCTGCCGTGATCACATTTTTATGCTGCGTCATTGTGGACCATAGTCGATCCCAATGTCTAATTTACGTTTGGCTCGACGGAATGTAGATGAGTCTGGCGATAGCTTTGCCCCGATGCGAGCTATCAATTCTGGCGGGAGGATCGCCGGACAGTTATGGAGGAATACATGTCGGAAAAGCTTTACCCCGTTCTGCCGGGTGCAAAGAAAAACACGCTTATCGACAACGAGAAGTATCTCGATTGGTATAATGAAAGCGTGACCGACCCGGATGGTTTCTGGGCCAAGCATGGCCGACGTATTGACTGGTTCAAGCCCTTCACCAAAGTCAAGAACACGGATTTCAACGGCGACGTATCGATCAAGTGGTATGAGGACGGCGTCACCAACGTTTCCTACAATTGTATCGACCGCCATCTGAAAAGCCGTGGCGACAAGGTTGCTATTATCTGGGAAGGCGACAATCCCTATATCGACAAAAAGATCACCTATCTTGAGCTTTATGAAAATGTCTGCCGCCTCGCTAATGTGCTCAAAAAGCATGGCGTGAAGAAAGGCGACCGCGTCACCATCTATCTGCCGATGATCCCGGAAGCAACCTATGCGATGCTCGCCTGCGCTCGTATCGGCGCAGTACATTCTGTGGTCTTCGCAGGTTTCTCGCCGGAAGCTCTGGCCGGACGTATTGTCGATTGCGAATCGACCTTCGTCATCACCGCTGATGAAGGTGTGCGCGGCGGCAAGCCTGTTGCGCTCAAGGAAAACACCGACACGGCCATCGATATTGCAGCCAAGCAATATGTCATGGTCAACAAGGTTCTGGTTGTGCGCCGTACAGGCGGCAAGGTCAGCTGGGGACCGGGGCGCGATCTTTGGTATCATCAGGAAGTCGCAAGCGTTGAGCCGACCTGCGAGCCGGAACCAATGAATGCGGAAGATCCGCTGTTCATCCTCTACACCTCCGGCTCCACCGGCAAGCCAAAAGGCGTGCTGCACACCACTGGTGGCTACCTCGTCTATGCCTCGATGACACATCAATATGTGTTCGACTATCACGATGGCGATGTTTACTGGTGTACGGCGGATGTGGGCTGGGTTACCGGCCATTCCTATATCGTCTATGGTCCGCTTGCGAATGGCGCGACCACACTGATGTTTGAAGGTGTTCCGAACTTCCCTGATCAGGGACGTTTCTGGGAAGTCATCGACAAGCATCACGTCAACATCTTCTACACCGCGCCAACCGCAATTCGCGCATTGATGGGTGCAGGCGACGAGTTCGTCACCCGTTCATCGCGTTCGTCCCTGCGCCTGCTCGGTTCGGTCGGTGAGCCGATCAACCCGGAAGCCTGGGAATGGTATTATAACGTGGTGGGCGATCAGCATTCGCCAATCGTTGACACATGGTGGCAGACAGAAACCGGCGGCATCCTCATTACCCCGCTTCCGGGTGCAACCGATCTGAAGCCGGGTTCTGCAACGCGTCCGTTCTTCGGCGTCAAGCCGCAGCTTGTCGACAATGAAGGTGCAGTAATTGAAGGTGCTACCGATGGCAATCTTTGCATCATTGATAGCTGGCCGGGTCAGATGCGCACGCTTTATGGTGATCACAAGCGCTTCATCGAGGCATACTTCTCCACCTATAAGGGCAAGTATTTTACCGGTGATGGCTGCCGCCGCGATGAAGACGGTTATTACTGGATCACGGGCCGTGTTGATGACGTGCTCAATATTTCCGGCCATCGTCTGGGCACTGCCGAAATCGAATCGGCACTGGTTTCGCACCACTCGGTTTCCGAAGCTGCCGTTGTCGGCTATCCGCATCCGATCAAGGGACAGGGCATCTATTGCTACGTCACACTGATGACCGGTGCCGAAACGCAGGACGAGGACGCATTGCGCAAGGAACTGACATTGCATGTGCGCAAGGAAATTGGTCCGATCGCCACGCCAGACAAGATTCAGTTCTCGCCCGGCCTGCCAAAGACCCGTTCCGGCAAGATCATGCGCCGTATTCTGCGCAAGATCGCAGAGGACGAATTCAGTGCGCTGGGCGATACATCGACCCTTGCCGATCCCGGCGTGGTGGACGATCTGATCGAAAATCGCCAGAACAAGAAGTAATAAGAAGGCCGGGATTTCCCGGCCTTTCTTTTAAACATTGCCTGAAAGGCGCTTAAGTTTGGTTTGCAGGCCGCAGGTGCGGAAATATCCCAAACTTAAAAGTCGATCGTTCTGCCCTTGATCTCCCAGTCGCCAAAGCGTGCGGGGTCTTTGCCGCCACGACCACCGATTTCTCTCGGTGGCTTTGCAGCCTTTTCAGCCGCGCGACGTTCTTCAGCTTCTTTGAGCGCGCGCTGGGCTGCTGGCGGCAAATCGTCAAAGTTGCGCGGCGCATCATTGTCGTTGGTGTCGGTTTCGTTGAATTTATCGGTCATACGCGGCAAATCCATTATTGAAGCCCCATTATTGAAGATTAGGCTTTTCATACCCATCATATAGTTAAACTTGGTGGGTAAGCAAAACCCTGTTTGAGATCAACTTTCGCTGGAGCGGAGACTTTTACGGATGAATATGACGAAAACTGCCATGCTGATTGCTCTCATGACAGTCATGTTCATGAGCATCGGCTATTTGCTGGGCGGCGGCGGCGGCATGATGATCGCGCTTGTGATTGCGGTTGCCATGAACCTGTTTGGCTACTGGAACTCCGACAAGATGGTTCTGCGCATGTATAATGCGCAGGAAGTCGATGAGCGCTCTGCACCCGATTATTACCGGATGGTCAGCGGACTTGCCGCCAATGCAGGCCTGCCGATGCCAAAAGTCTATATCATCCATGAAGACCAGCCCAATGCCTTTGCCACAGGCCGCAACCCGGAAAACGCAGCCGTTGCAGCCACGACCGGCCTTCTTAACCGCCTGACGCCGGAAGAAGTTGCAGGCGTGATGGCGCATGAGCTGGCTCATGTTCAGAACCGCGACACGCTGACCATGACGATCACCGCAACACTGGCCGGTGCAATTTCCATGCTCGGCAATTTTGCCTTCTTCATGGGCGGCAACCGCGAAAACGGCAATGGCATCATGGGCGTGATCGGCACGATCCTCGCGATGATCGTCGCCCCCTTTGCGGCAATGATCGTGCAGATGGCTGTCAGCCGAACGCGTGAATATGCTGCCGACCGTCGTGGTGCGGAAATCTGTGGCAACCCGCTCTGGCTGTCCTCGGCACTTGGCAAAATCGCGCGGGGCGCAAAGTCTGTGGTCAACGAAGAAGCCGAACATAATCCGGCAACAGCCCATATGTTCATCATCAATCCCCTGAGCGGACGCGGTGCAGACAATCTGTTCTCAACCCACCCTGATACTGACAATCGCATTCAGGCGCTGGAACAAATGGCTGCTCAAATGGGCATTCGCTCGAGTGCAATGGCGCAGCGCAACGCTGCACCTTCACAAAAAAGTGGCCCTTGGGGACAAACTAGTGGTAATGCAGACGATAACAACAATGGCGGTTCCGGGTATCGGGGCCCTTGGTCCTAAAAGCGCGTCCCAAAAATGCGATGCGCGTCAGATAAAGTAGAACAGCGTGAACGATAGAAATCCTGCGCCAAAGCGTGGAAACCACAAGCCGCAATCCCATAACTATGCCGCCGATCATGCCGACCAGCGGCCCGGCCTGGCGGCACGTTTGTGCGCGGCGCGTCTGCTTGGTGCAGTGATCGAAAAGAACACGTCGCTCGACGGCCTGACCGATAACAGCCATGGCCATCCACAATATCTGGCACTTGAGCCACGCGACCGTGCGCTCGTTCGCGCTATTTTGGGCTCGGCACTGCGCAATCGCGGCAGCATTGATCGCGCTATTAACAAGCGTCTCGACCGCCCATTGCCAGAAAATGCGCATGCCCTCAAACACCTGCTGCATGTGGCCGTTGCCCAGATTTTCTATCTCAACCTGCCCGACCATTCAGCGGTTGATCTCGCGGTTGAAGCGGCCAATTCCGATCCGCGCAATCGCAAATATGCTGGACTGGTAAACGCTCTTCTGCGCCGTCTGTCGCGCAACAAAGAGCGTGCGCTCGAACACACATTGCAGCCTGAAAAAAATGTACCGGAATGGTTTTCAAGGAGCCTTACCGATTCCTATGGCCCGAAAAAAACCACAGCCATTTTGACCATGCATGGTTACGAGCCGCCAATCGATTTCACCGTTAAAGGCGATCCGAAGGAATGGGCTGAAAAGCTCGGCGGCGTAGCCTTGCCGAACGGTTCAGTCCGTCTTGAGACAGTCGAGGGCAACCTCACCGACCTGCCCGGTTTTGCCGAGGGTGACTGGTGGGTGCAGGATGCCGCCGCAAGCTTGCCAGCGCGCCTTATGGGCGACATTCAAGGCAAACGCGTTGCCGATCTTTGTGCAGCCCCCGGCGGCAAGACTGCACAGCTTGTGCTTCAGGGCGCGGATGTGACAGCCCTTGATATGTCCGAAAACCGCCTCAAGCGGCTTGAAGGCAATCTGGAACGTCTGGGCCTAAAAGCCCGCGCGGTTTCAAGCAATATGCTGGATTTTAAGCCAGATACATTGTTTGATGCCGTGTTGCTCGATGCGCCCTGCTCATCCACCGGCACCGTGCGTCGCCACCCGGATGTGCCGTGGACCAAGACTCCGCAGGACATCAAGAAGCTTGCGACCCTTCAGGCCAAAATGCTTGATCAGGCCATCACGCTTGTGAAACCCGGCGGCACAGTGCTGTTCTCCAATTGCTCGCTACATCCACAGGAAGGCGAGGATGTGGCCCGCAATGCACTCAAAAATCCGGCGATTGAAGCCTATCCGATCACGCTTGAAGATTGCCCCGGCCTTGAAGGCTTGATCACCAAAGAAGGCTTCCTTCGCTCCACACCTGCCGATCTGCCAGCCGATCACTTTGACGGCAATCCGCATATGGCAGGAATGGATGGTTTCTTCGCCGCCCGCTTCAAGCGCAAGGCCTGATTAAGCCAGTGAAATAACCATAACGGGTGTATTGTGCCTGTTATGGTTAACACTCGATTCACCATTATAGACGATTCTATGAATGCATGATTCCCGCACGCGGAAACAGGCATTCGAATGAATCATGCATGAAGGACGGGCCTGCCTCATCAGTCCCAGTGAGAATGAATTTTAATATGGAGAATGAAAGGGTGGCAGTCGCGTTGAGCGAAACCCCGCATCTTTGGGGACTGGCCGTTGCACAGGCTTGGCGCAGGTTCAGCCGTCGTCTGCGCATGGGGCCGCTTTTTCGCTGGCGTTTCACAGGCTTCACACCCGAACGTATTCTCATTGCCCCGCCGGATCTCCGCGTTGCTGACCCGCAGCTTGCGCAGGAATTCTATCATGGCCGCTTTGCGCTGGCCGGTCGTCTTGTCGAAACCGGCGGCATGTCGCCTTTCGCAGTCGAGCCGCCCACCCCTGAATGGGAAGCAGCGCTTCAAAGTTTCAGCTGGCTGCGTCACCTTAAAAGCGCAAATAGCGAACTAGCCACCGCCAATGCGCGTGCGCTTGTCGATGACTGGATGCGCCTTTATGGCAAGCGCATCGGTGGTCTCGCCTGGTCCCCGGAAGTGACCGCACAACGCATTATCGCATGGTTGCAGCATTCCAATCTCATCCTGTCGGGCGCTGAACTTCCAGCCTATCGCAAATTCATGCGTTCGCTTGCCATGCAGGTACGTTATTTGCGCACTGTCGCGTCCGCAATGGATGACGGCGAAGAACGTCTTCGCGCGCGTATCGCGCTGGCTTTCGCAGCCCTTGCGCTGCCGGTTTCGCCGCCCACTGCACGCGCTGCACGCCGCAATCTCGAATATGAGCTAAAGCGCCAGATTCTGCCTGATGGCGGGCATATATCGCGCAATCCGGTCACGATCCTTGAGCTTCTGGCCGATCTGCTGCCACTGCGTCAGACCTATGCCAATGGCACAGAATCGCCGCCCAAGGCGCTGATCGAAGCCGTCGAGCGCATGTTGCCAGCACTGCGTTTCTTCCGGCATCAGGACGGCAGTTTAGCACTTTTCAATGGCGTTGGACCGACATTGTCCGAACGCATCATTTCGGTGCTGCGCCATGATGAAACCGCAGGCTCGCCGCTGACCCATGCGCCCTACTCCGGCTATGAACGGCTTTCGATGGGATTGACGACCATCATCGCAGATACCGGCCTGCCGCCGCCAGTCACCGCCTCGCGCGATGCACATGCAGGCTGCCTTGCCTTTGAAATGTCGTCGGGGCGTCAGCGCTATATCGTCAATTCGGGTGTTGACCGTTTCGGTCCGCCTGAATTTCGTCCACTCGGACGTTCCACAGCAGCGCACTCGACAGTTACCATCAACGACACTTCGTCCTGCCGTTTCAGCAAAAATGCTGGCCTTTCCAACATGATCGGCACGCCGATCATTGCGGGGCCAACACGAGTGCAGCGCGACCGGATCGAAGATGGCGGAAGACAGGGCTTTGTGGCAAACCACGACGGCTATGTACGCCTGTTCGGCATTTATCACGAACGCCGTGTTGTGCTGTCGCATCAGGGCAGTGTCATACAGGGTGCAGACCGCTTTTATCGCGGCGATGCCAAGGCTTTAAAAGCCAATGGCCGTGATAATATTGCCGTGCGTTTTCATATCCACCCCTCGGTGGAGATCTCGCTTGACGAAAATGGCCTTATCAATTTGAGCGCACCGCACGACGACACATGGGCTTTCTCATGCTTCGAAGTCGCGCCGCAGATTGAAGACAGCATCTTTTTTGCAGGCTTTCGTGGCCCCGTCACGTCAAAGCAGATCGTGCTTGCCTTCCCGGCATCGGAATTGCCGGAAGTGAACTGGCAGTTCAGCCGCGTTGCCATCGGAAGCTACACTTAATTCACAAAGCCATTGCCTCAAGGCCTTTTAGGGTATGATTCGCGTCTCACCTGTGCTAACTCGCAAGCCGTCCCACCCTTCCTGAACGCAAAACGCTTCAGCAACGAAGAGACCATTTCCTATGGCTGTCAGCTCCAAGCATATTCCCGCTCCCGATCTTCATCGGGTGCGCCGCGCCCTTCTTTCCGTTTCCGACAAGACCGGCCTCATTGATTTCGCCAAGGCACTTCATGCCCATGGCGTTGAAATCCTTTCGACAGGCGGCACCGCCAAGTCGATTGCCGCAGAAGGCATTCCTGTAAAGGATGTATCCGAAGTTACCGGCTTTCCGGAAATCATGGACGGACGCGTGAAGACGCTGCATCCATCGGTTCATGGCGGTCTTTTGGCCGTGCGCAACGATCCTGAACATGTTGCAGCCATGGAAGCACATGGAATTGGCGGCATTGATCTGGCTGTCATCAATCTCTATCCGTTTGAAGAAGTTCGCTTCAAGGGTGGCGATTACGACACCACCGTCGAAAACATCGACATTGGTGGCCCGGCCATGATCCGCGCTTCGGCAAAGAACCATGCCTATGTCGCAACCGTTGTCGATCCGGCTGATTACGCTGATGTCATCGCTGAGCTCGAAAAGCATGAAGGCTCTCTGCCAATTTCTTTCCGCAAGAAGCTGGCCGCCAAGGCTTTCTCGCGCACTGCCGCTTATGATGCCGCCATTTCCAACTGGTTTGCCGAAGCAATCAACGAAGACACCCCGGTTTACCGCTCTGTTGCAGGCAAGCTGCATTCGGTCATGCGCTATGGCGAAAACCCGCACCAGACAGCAGGCTTTTATCTGACCGGCGAAGAACGTCCGGGCGTGGCCACCGCAACTCAGCTTCAGGGCAAGCAGCTTTCCTATAACAACATCAACGACACCGATGCAGCTTTCGAACTCGTAGCCGAGTTTGACCCAGCCCGTACCGCTGCCGTTGCCATCATCAAGCACGCCAATCCATGCGGTGTCGCCGAAGCTGCAACCATCACCGAAGCCTATCTCAAGGCGCTGGCCTGCGATCCGGTTTCGGCTTTTGGCGGTATTGTTGCGCTCAACAAGACACTTGATGAAGCTGCCGCTGAAGAAATCGTCAAAATCTTTACCGAAGTCATCATCGCACCGGATGCAACCGAAGGCGCACAGGCTATCGTTGCCGCCAAAAAGAACCTGCGTCTGCTGGTAACCGGCGGCCTGCCTGATCCACGCGCCAAGGGCATTGCAGCGAAAACCGTTGCCGGTGGCGTGCTGGTTCAGTCGCGCGATAATGGCGTGGTTGATGATCTCGATCTCAAGGTCGTGACCAAGCGTGCCCCAAGCGAAGCAGAACTCAACGATATGAAATTTGCCTTCCGCGTTGGCAAGCATGTCAAGTCGAACGCCATCGTCTATGTCAAAGATGGCGCAACGGTCGGCATTGGTGCAGGCCAGATGAGTCGTGTGGACTCGGCACGCATCGCTGCCCGCAAGGCAGAAGATGCAGCGGAAGCGGCAGGTCTTGCCGAACCATTGACCAAGGGTTGCGTGGTTGCCTCCGACGCCTTCTTCCCGTTTGCTGACGGTTTGCTTTCTGCGGTTCAGGCAGGCGCAACCGCCGTCATCCAGCCGGGCGGCTCGATGCGCGACGATGAAGTGATTGCCGCCGCCGACGAACATGGCATTGCCATGGTCATGACCGGCATGCGCCACTTCCGCCATTAATTCGCCAGCTTACATCTAAACAAATTGCCCCCGTAACCTCGTTGTTGCGGGGGCATTTTCTTTGTAATCATATCATTTCGATCAGATTTGATTTGCGCTTTGTTGAAGCGACACCGTCTGAATAAAGCACGGAGGAGCATATTTAATGACAAAATTCATCGGTTCCATAGATCAGGGGACCACGAGTTCACGCTTTATAATTTTCAACAAACAGGGCGATATTATCGCCATGGATCAGCGCGAGCACGAGCAGATATATCCGAAAGCCGGTTGGGTAGAACACAACGCCAATGAAATCTGGCGCAACACGCAGCAGGTCATCGGCGAAACATTGAAGAAGGCCAAGCTCACGGCCTCCGATATTGCATCTGTCGGCATCACCAACCAGCGCGAAACCACGCTTTTGTGGGACAAGAATACCGGCGCACCGCTTTACAACGCGATTGTCTGGATGGATACGCGCACCGATGAGCTGGTGGATCATTTTGTAAAAGATGGCGGCACGGATCGTCTGCGCGCCAAGACGGGTCTTCCGATCTCGACCTATTTCTCCGGTCTCAAGCTGCGCTGGATATTGGATAATGTTCCGGGCGCACGCGAAAAGGCGGAAGCGGGCGACGCGCTGTTCGGCACCATCGACACATGGCTTGTGTGGAACCTCACCGGCGGCAGTAAAGGTGGTATTCACATCACCGACGTCACCAATGCTTCGCGCACGCAGCTTATGGACCTTGCAACCCTCAAATGGGACGAGGATATTCTGCGCCTGTTCGATATTCCGAAAGCCTGCCTGCCGGAAATTCGTTCTTCCAGTGAAGTCTATGGCGATATTTCTCTTTCTTCGCTTGAAGGCGTCAAGCTTGCAGGCATTCTGGGCGACCAGCAGGCAGCCCTTTTCGGTCAGGCCTGCCTTGAACCCGGCGAAGCCAAAAACACCTATGGCACCGGCTGCTTCATGCTGATGAATACCGGCGGGAAGCTGGTTCCATCCACCTACGGACTATTGACCACCGTTGCCTATCAGCTTGGCGATAACAAGCCCGCTTATGCGCTGGAAGGTTCCATTGCCATTACCGGCGCTCTGGTACAGTGGCTGCGTGATAATCTTGGCATCATCAAAACCAGCGCTGACATTGAACCACTGGCGCGCACGGTCGAAGACAATGGCGACGTCTATTTCGTTCCTGCATTCTCCGGCCTTTATGCGCCGCATTGGGAAGATTCCGCACGCGGGATCATCGCCGGCCTCACACGCTTCGCCAATAAAGGCCACATTGCACGCGCAGCCCTTGAAGCAAGCGCCTATCAGGTGCGTGAAGTGCTCGAAGCCATGGTCAAGGATTCCGGTGTTGAGATCACCGAACTGCGCGCCGATGGCGGCATGACCATCAATGAGCTGCTCATGCAGTTCCAGTCCGACATTCTCGATGTTCCGGTCGTGCGTCCGAAGATCATCGAAACCACAGCCCTTGGTGCAGCTTATGCGGCGGGGCTTGCGGTGGGCTATTGGAAGTCGACAAACGACATTATTGAGAACTGGCAGGTCGGCCAGCGCTGGCATCCGCGCATGTCAGAAAACGAACGCGAAAAGCTTTTCGGTCGTTGGGAAAAGGCCGTGCAGCGTTCCCTTAATTGGGTGGAATAAAGCACTTTAAGCCAACCTGAAACTGCATGATTTCAACTATTTGAGCACGGCCTTATAACCGTGCTCAAACACGCTCAGCAGGATAAGGTGCGGCTTTCGTAAGCAGCAAGCCTGCCGCAAACAACACCACAAGCACCGACATTCCAACAGCCGCCGAGCCCGTAATCACGGTCACTGTCGCCACCAGAAACGGTCCAATAAAACTGGTAGCCCTGCCTGCAAGCGCATAGATACCAAAATAGCGGCCAGACTCCTGCGGTTGGATGCTGCGCGCAAACCATGAGCGCGAGGAAGCCTGTACCGGCCCGAAAGCTGCACCGATCATCAAACCATAAATAAGATAGGCGTGTTCGGCAGGTGTTGCGAAAAGTCCTTTAACTTCCGTGGGCGCGAACGAAAACAACCCAAACAGCGTATAGTTATGCCCTGTCGATACGATGCCGATAGACGCAATCAGCAACAATACGATCGAACCGAGCACCACAGCTTTTGAGCCAAGGCGTGTATCGAGCCTGCTTGCCACCAGACAGCTAAAGATCGCCATCACATTAAGGATCATGCCGAACAGGCCGATCTCTGTGATCGACCATCCAAAAAGCACCGCAGCATATCCCGCACCAAGCGCCAGCATCGCATTGACACCATCCTGATAGACCATCCGCGCGATCAGAAAACGCACAAGTCCCGGTCGCTTGCGAACCTCGCTCAATGTCGCCTTAAGTTCCGATAGGCCGGAACGCAATGCCCGACCAAGCGGCTCGCCTTTGGCTACATCCGGCGTAAAGAAAAACATTGGCATGATGAAAATGAAATACCAAAGCGCCGCAATGGGACCAGCAATGCGCCCATCTTCACCCTGTGCGGGATCAAGCCCGAACAAGGGATCGATGCCAATGATGGTCTTGCCAGTTTCCGGCGAAGCAGCAAGGCAGAATACGATAAAGATCAGCACCGTCATTCCGCCCAGATAGCCAAGCCCCCAGGCAATATTGGACACCCGCCCTATATCATCACGCGGGATCAGACGCGGCATCATGGAATCATTGAAGACGATGGAAAATTCAGCAGCAACCATGGCCAGCGCAAAGGCCAGCAATACCCAGTAAATATTGGCCCCCGGCACGGCAAACCACAGCAGGGAGAGGCACACGATCTTGATAATCGCAAAAAAAGCGATCCATGGCTTGCGTGGACCGGTCCTGTCGGAAACAGCCCCAAGTATGGGCGAAAGGATTGCAACGGCGAGCCCTGCGGCTGCAAAACCATATCCCCAGGCAACCTGGCCTGCTTCCGGGCTTTCTGCCATGCGGGAAATGAAATAGGGCCCGAAAATAAAGGTCGTAACGACCGTAAAAAACGGCTGCGCCGCCCAGTCAAAAAATATCCAGCCCCACACACCGCGGCGCGAAGAATAGCCGTCTGCAGCCATCACATTATCCGTCATCTGTCTTGCCCCAACCCCGAAGCGCACGACCTTACACTGCGGGTTGGCACATCACAACAAAGCAAAAGGGCGACCGAAGCCGCCCTTTCAATCTAGAACGACGCGTGGTTTACAGCGTCAGGTCAGACATCAGCCCTGCCGCAACCGCCAGACGCGACACGGTCAGATCACCGCTTTCAGTCAGCGCCAGCATGCGATTTCGGACCTGATCGATACGGGCTGCATCCTCCGCAAACCATGCCGCTGCCGGGTCTTTATCCTTGCCGTATTTTTTCAGCGCCGCAATCGTGATGCCACGCGCTGCCTGCGTGATCGTATCGCTCGCACGCGACAGTGCCAGACCATCATAATAATCAGTGACCGGAATGGTACGTGCTGCTTCCTCGATACGACCAATGCGGAAGGCTTCGGAAACACCAAAATAGGCCTTGGCCGTTGCCACCAGATCGGCAGACGCCAGATGCGCAATCAGCGCAATATCCGGCATGATGCCTGCAAGCTGCAGATTGGCTAGGCGCTGTGCCAGCGTCTCCGATGCACCCTTCTCGACAAAGGCAGCTTTGTCTGCCTGTACCGCCTCTATGAGATAATCCGGCATCAGGCCCTCAAAGCGCGGCTCAAGGGCAGAACGAGCCGTGGTGATGGTGTTCACCAGTTCGGTAAGGTTAGCCCGTGTCGTATCGTTGCGCAGTACCCATGCCGTGGTCGACAGCAGCATTTCGCCAACCAGATGATAGAACTGGTTCTGCACATCGCCCGTCACCTTGTTATCAAGCGCATCGATGGCGTCATAGATCGCATCGATCTCAAAACCATCACGCACCGCCACATAGGCTCGCACAATATCGGCTGGCGACTTGCCAGTCGTGTCGGCCAGACGGCTGATGAAGGTGATACCGCCGCGATTAATAATATCATTAGCCAGCAAAGTAGCGATGATTTCACGCTTCAGGCGATGGTTGGAAATTTCCTCAGCATAGGTTTTAACCATGCGCTTGGGGAAATAGCCAAACAGCAACTGCTCGAAATAAGGCTCATCGGGGAGCCTGCTTGCAACCAGATCGTCAGACAGCGACAGCTTGGCATAGGCAAGCAGAACCGCAAGTTCCGGGCGTGTCAGTGGCTGGCCAGACTTCTGGCGTTCATTGAGAAGTGCATCCGAAGGTAGATATTCCACCTTGCGGTCGAGCAGCTTGCGCGCTTCCAGCTCATCCATGAAACGAGCCTGATAAGGTAGTTCAACAAGCCCCTGCCGCTCACTCAGCGATAGCGCCAGCGGTTGCAGATAGTTGTTGCGCAGCACCAGTTCCGACACATCATCGGTCATGCTCACAAGCAGCTTGTCACGCGCAGGGCGCTTCAATTTGCCTGAACGCATGGCGGCCGCCAGCGCGATCTTGATATTCACTTCAACGTCAGAGCAATTCACGCCAGCCGAATTATCGATAGCGTCCGTATTGCTGCGTCCGCCATTGAGCGCATATTCGATACGTCCGCGCTGCGTGACACCAAGATTGGCGCCCTCGCCGATCACCTTTGCCCGCACCTCCGAACCTGTGATGCGGATGGCATCGTTGGCACGATCACCAACCTGTGCATCCGTTTCACCGGTTGAGCGAATATAAGTCCCAATACCACCAAACCACAAAAGATCGACCTGGGCTTTCAGGATCGCCGTCATGATCTCCTGCGGCGAAGCGGTTGTCTTGCCAAGGCCAATTGCTTTGGCGGCTTCCGCTGAAAGGGTGATCGTCTTCTGGCTGCGGCTATAGACACCACCGCCTGCGGATAGCTTCGAGCGATCATAATCCTGCCAGCTTGAACGCGGCAGTTCAAACAGACGCTTGCGCTCGGCAAAGCCATCTGCCGGAACGGGCTCTGGATCGATGAAAATGTCGCGATGGTCAAAGGCTGCAACCAGCCTGATCTGCTCGGACAAGAGCATGCCATTGCCGAACACGTCGCCCGACATGTCGCCAACACCGGCAACCGTGAACGGCTCAGTCTGAATATCCTTGTCAAATTCGCGGAAATGCCGCTTCACGGCTTCCCAGCCACCGCGCGCGGTAATGCCCATGCCCTTATGATCGTAACCGGCAGAACCACCCGAAGCAAAAGCATCGTCGAGCCAGAAATCATGGGCCTGACTGATTGCATTGGCCGTATCGGAGAACGTCGCCGTGCCCTTGTCAGCAGCGACGACGAAATAAGGATCGTCCTTGTCATGACGCACCACATCTAATGGCGGCACGACATCATTGTCATGAATATTATCGGTGACCGACAACAGCGTGGAGATGAATACCTTGTAAGCATCGCGACCGGCTTCAAACACTGCATTGCGATCACCGCCCACTGGCAGACGCTTCGGATAGAAACCGCCCTTGGCACCAACCGGCACAATCACCGCATTCTTGACCTGCTGGGCTTTTACAAGGCCCAAGACTTCCGTGCGGTAATCCTGTGCGCGGTCCGACCAGCGCAGACCACCACGCGCAACAGCGCCGAAGCGTAAGTGCACGCCTTCCACTTCTGGTCCATAGACAAAAATTTCGCGATATGGACGCGGGTCTGGGAGACCATCGACAAGGCGTGGATTGAGCTTGTAGGCAAAGGTCACGCGCGGCTTGCCGTCGCCGTCCGGCTGATAAGCATTGGTGCGCAAGGTTGCTTCAATCAGATTGCGGAAACGCCGCAAAATCTGATCATCATCAATGCTTGGAACACCCAGAAGTGCCGTCTCGATGCCGTCAACCAGCTTCTTTTCAGCAGCTTCGCGGCGCTTCGCCGATGGGTTGAAGCGCAGATCAAACAGTGAATAAAGATCGCTGGCAATTTCCGGATAACGGTTCAAGGCAGCGGCGATAAAGCCCTGCGAATAAGCAATGCCTGCCTGCTGCAAGTAACGGCCATAAGAACGCAGAATCATGATCTGGCGCGCGGTGAGACGTGCTGTCTGAACCAGAGCATTATAGCCATCATTGTCAGCCAGACCGTCCCACACAGTTCGGAACACGTCTTCCAGCATCTCGCCATCATCGGAAAGATCAACCGGCGCGCCGTAGGAATTCACAAGCTGCATGTCATGAACGTAAACGGCGGAACCATCTTTGCCAGCCTGCGGCAGATCAATGGTCTGCTCACTGACAACGCGGAAGCCCATATTCTCTAAAAGCGGTACACGCTGCGAGAGCACGACCGGCGCGCCATGATGATAAATCTTGAGCGAAACCGCATCCGGTCCATCGGTGCGATAACGATAGAAATCAACAAACAGTGGCTGTTCCGCACTCAAGCCCGCAATGCGTTGAGCATCGACCAGCGCTTCGGGTGCCGTGAAGATTTCACGATAGGATGGCGGGAAGCTTGCAGCCAGTGCCACTGTCTTGGCATCGGCGCTATCAGAGCTTTCGCGCACCGCATCTTCCCATGTACGCACGATAGCGCGTACTTCCGCTTCCAAAGCATCGCGGTCCACATGCGGCGTGGAGCGCTCATGACGACGGATGACAAACTGCACACGCGTCAGACCGTTTTGCAGGAACACCGGATGGAATTCAAAGCTGTCGCCGCTATAAACATCGACGAGATAACGGCCAATCTTTTCGCGCACGACAGAGTCATAACGATCACGCGGAATGTAAACAAGCACGGTTGCGAAGCGACCAAAGCGATCAAGACGCGGAACCGCACGCACACGCGGACGCTCGCCCAATGCCAGAATAAGTTCGGCATTTTCGGTCAGGCTTTCCGTATCGATCTGGAAAAGCTCATCACGCGGATATTCTTCCAGCACATTGATCAGTGCCTTGCCCGAATGATCTTCGCGGTTGAAGCCCAGATGCTTGATGACCGCATCGGCCTTGGAGCGAATGAACGGAATGCCAGCGACCGAGCTTGTATAGGCAACGGATGTGAAAAGGCCGACAAGACGCAATTCGCCAATCGCGTCACCATTTTGCCCAAAAATCTTCACGCCGACATAGTCGAGATAAGAACGGCGATGCACCAGCGACAGCGAATTCGCCTTGGTGACGATCAGCGGTTCATTGCCGTCGAGGAAGTCGGTGATCTCGCGCGGTGTGGCCTTGTCGTCGTCATCCTTGCGCAGAACGCGGACTTCGCCATCATTGAGAATGCCAAGCGTTTCCTTAACAGGAACCAGCTCGCGCTTGTCGCCTTTTCCCTTGAAGATCAGCTCGCGCATGCCAAGGAAGATAAAGCGATTATCACGCAGCCATTCGAGGAAGGCGATTGCCTCCGGCATAGCCGGATCAAGGGTCAGTTCCTGAACGCGCTTATAATCAGCAATTGCGTCATCAAGACGCTTCATCATCGGCTTCCAGTCGCTGACCGCAGCACGAACCTGTCCAAGCACACGCTTGATGGCGGCGGTCAGATCGGCCTTGGCCTGCTTGTCGAGAAGCGGCAGATGAATTTGCACAAGGCTGACGCGCTCAACGCCCTTGGCGGGTGCGAGCTGCGATGCTTCGCCTAAAATTGTAAGGCCGTCCTTTTCCCGCTCAATGTCGAGAACCGGATGCACCACCATAAAAATCTGGCTGACGTGATCGTTCAACTCACCCATGATTGAGTCGAGCAGGAACGGCATATTGTCGTTAACAATGGTGATGACGCTGACCGGACGGCCATGGCGTTCGATACCATTATCGATGCTGATCGTGGTCTTGCCCTTGCGCGAAGTTTCGAGCGCTTCAAAGCCATACTGGGCAGATTTATCGAGCGCCGCTCCATCATAAGCTGCAAGATCTTCGGGCGGTGCCCATTCGAAGAGAAGCTGCGAAAAGGCGGTCAGCGCCTTCGACTTTCCTCCCTTCTTTTCCTCCTTGCCTGCCTTGAAACTCTTAACCTTGCTCGACCGATCCTGCTTTGCAGTCACGTCGGATACTCCTGTCATGATGGCAATGCGCGCCAAACTAGCAGATTGGGCATGTGTTTCGATGACAAATCGTTGAAAACAACCAAAAAAATCCGTGAACGCCAGAAAATTCGCATCTAATCCATTTAATTTGGAACAAAACTTCGAAAACGCTTCACGAAATTTCTGAATATGCCGTTTGGTCAGTTCGGAAATGGCACAGGAGATTTACGTAAGCGTCATTGGAGCCAGATTTTGCCACAAATCAGCGGCGAATCTGCTCAAAGCTCAATCAGATGATCATCAAGTTCATTGATGTTATGCGCGCCTGCCGGAAAATGCTTTTCCAGTAATAAGCCGGCTTGGCCAATCGCAAGCACAAAGCCTTCAGCAACTTCTGCTCGCGATGCATGATGGGTAAGCGTTGCAACAATCCCGTTCCATTCTTCCTGCCCGACACGCGCATGAATGCCCGCATCGGCAATCACTTCGGCATAATGCTCGGCCATGGAAACAAACAGCAGAATGCCGGTACGATTTTCTGTGATGTGCACATTGCGCGCTAAAAACTGTTGCAAGGCATTCAAATGCGCACGCTTGTAGCGAATGCGGCGCGGCACCAGCAACAAACGGATCGAGGGCAGAAACCGCAACACCAGCATGGCCGTGACAAAGGCTGCAAGCACAGCCAGACCAAACATCGGCAGACGGATATCGAACCAGTACCAATGCGCCAGAAACGCAGCGATCACAGAGGCAATCAGAATGCCGCAGGTCGCAACAAAGCCTGCTGCAAAGAAATAATCATCGCTTGAGCGTGCAAGCACCGCATAGATTTCGCCGCTTGTATTGGCTTCCGCATCACGGATCGCAATCGCAATACGCTTATGATCCTGCTCGCCGATAAGGTTTTTAGCACTCACAGATTTCTCCCTTACCAGCTACCCGACGCGCCGCCACCACCCGATGATCCGCCGCCACCGGAAAAGCCGCCACCGCCACTGCTGCCCGACGACCAGCCGCCACCGCCACCTGAAAAACCACCCCCGCCAGAGCCGCCGCGTGAATTGAAATCTACAACCATGCCAAGCCAGCGATATTTACCAGGACCGATCTTGCGCCCGAAAACCGGCGTCAAGATCGCCATGCCAAAACCACCGAAGAAAATCAGCGCCCAGAAGGTGATAAAAACGACGAAAACCCAGTCAATATCATCAGAACCCGCGCTTGTTTCTGCATTGCGTTTAGCACGCGCTTCAAGCTCGGCAGCATCACCGGAAAGCACCGACAAGATGCCATCGACACCCTGAACCACACCACCCGAATAATCACCCGTACGGAAAGCGGGAATAATGGTGCCATTGATAATCACACTTGAAAGCGCATCGGTCATCGTACCTTCAAGACCGTAACCGACTTCGATGCGCACCTTGCGGTCATTGGGTGCGACCACCAGCAGGATACCGTTATCCTCCTGCTTCTGCCCCAGTGCCCAGGCACGGAACAAACGATTGGAATAGCTTTCAATATCCTCACCATTCAGGCTCGGAACTGTCACCACCACAACCTGATCGGATGACTTTGCTTCAAAATCCGCAAGCTTCTGCGTGAGTTGTTGTCGTGCAGCAGGATCGATAATTCCTGCTGCATCCACCACCCGCCCCGTCAGCGCCTGTGTGGGTGCTGCCGTCCCTTGCGCACTCGCTGCAACAAGGCTCGCGAACAGGAAAAAGACAATTGCCGCAAGAAATCGCGGTCCGTTCAGACCACGAAACATATTACGAAGGGTAAGCAAAGCCACCACTAAAAGCCCGATCAATTGTTGAAGTTGACCTGAGGTGCACTCTGACTTGCAGCATCTGCGGTGAATGTCTGCATGGGTGCGGCATCGCGATACCAGATCCACGTCCAGATCATCGTCGGCATGGTGCGGATCGATGTATTATAGACACGCACAGCCTCGATATAATCGCGGCGCGCCACAGCGATCCGGTTTTCCGTGCCTTCAAGCTGCGATTGCAGCGCCAGGAAATTCTGGTTGGCTTTGAGGTCCGGATAGCGCTCGACAACCACCATCAAACGCGAAAGCGCGCTTGTGAGGTTGGCCTGATTGTCCTGAAACTGCTTGAAGAGTTCAGGATTATTGAGCGTTTCAGGCGTGATCTGCACCTGCGTTGCCTTGGCACGCGCTTCGATCACGGCTTCCAGCGTTTCACGTTCATGCGCAGCATAGCCCTTAACAGTTTCCACCAGATTGGGAACAAGATCGGCGCGGCGCTGATACTGGTTCTGCACTTCGCTCCACGCAGCCTTAGCTTTTTCATCATTGGTCGGAATGGTATTGAAACCACAGGCCGAGAGCAGCGGCACAAGAAACGCGAGACCAAGAGCAATAAGAATACGGCGGCCCATTACTGGGAAAGACAAAGAACGGATCGCGGTCACAGCCGACATAATGTTCTCCTGAACAGGGTGCGCAAACTGCGCCGGAAAAATTGGGCATTCGCATATGCGCGTTCACGAAAATGCTAGCCGTCAAATCAATAAGATAGACGAAATTTTTGCGTTTTCCAGTCGTTTCGCTTGGGGCGAAAAATCATACAAAAAAAAGCGGCAGATTGCTCTGCCGCTTTTTGGATCGCAAATTACGAAAGATTATTCGCTTGCAGCTTCTTCAGCTGGAGCAGCAGCTGCTGCGGCAGCAGCTTCAGCTTCAGCGGCAGCCTTTGCAGCTGCGTCTTCTTCAGCCTGCTTTGCAAGAGCGATACGTTCCTGAGCCTTCTTGCCCGGCAGACCCTTGGTCAGGTTGCTGCGTTCTTCACGCTTGGCAATACCGGCCTGATCGAGGAAGCGAAGAACGCGGTCGGTTGGCTGCGCGCCCTGTGCAATCCAATGCTGGATGCGGTCAGCGTCGAGCTTTACGCGTTCTGCGTCTTTCGCAAGCATTGGGTTCCATGCACCAACGGTTTCGATGAAACGGCCATCGCGTGGGCTGCGAGCGTCAGCAACAACAACGTGGTAGTAAGGACGCTTCTTGGAGCCAGCGCGGGCGAGACGGATCTTAAGAGCCATTTTTTCTTTCCTTTAGTCAATTATTCTGCCCTGACGGGCAATCGGTTAAGCCACTTTGGCTATTCAGTTTCCGCTGTGGTTGGCAGCGGCATGCTCATGGTGCCGAATAACTTCCTTCACGATGAAGTTGAGGAATTTTTCGGCAAAATCTGGATCGAGATGCGCGTCAATGGCAAGGCCACGAAGACGCTCGACCTGACGCTTTTCACGCGCGGGATCGGCAGCAGCAAGGCCGCGCTCCGCTTTCAACACGCCCACAGCCTTGGTGCAGCGAAAACGCTCCGCAAGCATATGGATGAGTGCCGCATCGATATTATCGATGGATGCACGCAATGAGAGAAGTTCGGCAGGTACGGTGTTCTGTTCGTCAGCCATCTTACTCACTTCTTCTTCGGCAGGCCGGGGAAGCCGCCACCAAGACCCGGAAGCTTAGGACCACCCAAACCCGGCAGACCTCCACCCGGAAGACCTCCACCCGGAAGACCGGGCATTCCACCACCCTTGGTAAGACCGGCAGCCTCAGCCTGCTTGGCCAGCGCTTCAAGCTGCTTCGGGTCCATCTTGGAAAGATCAGGCATACCACCCAGGCCGCCACCAAGACCGCCAAGGCCCATTTTGCCAGCAAGGCCGCCCATCATCTGCTTCATCATTCCGCCCTTGCCCTTGCCCATGACTTTCATCATGTCGGCCATCTGGCGGTGCATCTTGAGAAGCTTGTTGATGTCGGCAGCATTGGTGCCGGAACCTTTGGCAATGCGCTGCTTGCGGCTATGCTTGAGCATATCAGGATTGGCGCGTTCAGCTTTGGTCATCGAACCGATAATCGCAAGCTGACGGTCGAAAACCTTGTCATCAAGACCGGCTGCCGCTGCTTTATCCTTCATTCCACCCATGCCAGGCATCATACCCATGATGCTGCCCATGCCGCCGAGCTTTTTCATCTGGCCAAGCTGATCGGCAAGATCATTGAGATCGAACTTGCCCGACTGCATCTTCTTGGCCATCGCAGCGGCTTTTTCCGCATCGATGTTTTCAGCAGCTTTTTCGACGAGCGAAACGATATCGCCCATGCCCAGAATTCGGTCAGCGATGCGCTTAGGATAAAACTCCTCAAGCGCATCCATCTTTTCGCCGGTGGCAATCAGCTTGATCGGCTTGCCGGTAATGGCACGCATCGAAAGTGCTGCACCGCCACGGCCATCGCCATCCATACGGGTAAGAACGATACCGGTAATACCAACGCGCTCATCAAAGTTGCGCGCCAGATTAACAGCGTCCTGACCGGTCAGGCTGTCGGCCACGAGCAGAATTTCATGTGGATTGGCGGCCTTGCGGATATCCGCCATTTCCACCATCAGCGGCTCGTCGATATGCGTGCGACCAGCAGTATCGAGGATCACCACGTCATGACCGCCAAGTTTTGCAGCCTGAACGGCGCGCTTGGCGATTTCAACCGGCGACTGACCGGCAATGATTGGCAATGTATCGACAGAGGTCTGAATACCGAGCTGACGAAGCTGTTCCTGCGCTGCCGGACGGCGCGTATCGAGCGATGCCATCAGCACCTTCTTGCGCTGACGTTCGGTTAAACGCTTGGAAAGCTTGCCAGTGGTCGTGGTCTTACCCGAACCCTGCAAACCAACCATCATGATGACGACGGGTGCTGGCGCATTCAGGTCAACAGAGACACCCTCGGTGCCGAGCATTTCGATAAGCTCGTCATGGACGATCTTGACGACCATCTGACCGGGCTTGATGCTTTTTAGAATTTCAGCGCCGACGGCCTTTTCACGCACGCGGTCGGTGAAAGAACGAACCACTTCCAGCGAAACGTCGGCTTCGATCAGCGCACGACGCACTTCGCGCAGCGCAGCCGTCACGTCGCTTTCAGAGAGAGCGCCGCGTCCGGTCAGGCCGTTCAGAATGGAGCCAAGACGCTCCTGAAGTGATTCAAACATCGAGTTTCCTTTTAATCCGAGAGGAGGCCTGTTGCTTCATCAGGGATACATCGTCCTTTGATCCGATCAGTTCAAGAAGCAACCAAAGCGATACAGCACCCGAGGGCGCATCGCGCTGTCGGATGTGGACCTCCGGGATCGTTTTATACCACAATGGGTCCCGGTCGGCGGCTCGCGTTCTGAAGATCGCGGAGTGATTGGGGCAGGCTTTAAGACGACAGTCCCGCAATGTCAAGCAAAAGCCGGAAATGCGTGCTGTAAACGCACATGAAAACAGCGTAAACAGAACGTGTTTACCAAAACTTGAATAATGCGTGGGAAAAAGACTATAAGCGCGCCGCTCGACTGAACACACCGACTGTAGTGCAAAACGGCCCTCAGGCCCTTTGCGGCATGACATATAGTGTAAAGAGTGGCAAATTCGCGTCGAGGTAGAATCAACTCCGAAGGAGAAACGGATGGCATTGGTTGCCAAAGGCCGGTCTTGGACCGCAGCAGCAGTTCTTGCAGTGGGTATGATAGCGGGTACAGGTATTGCCGAGGCAGCCCAGTGCGGCAACAATGCCGCCGGCTATAATGCCTGGCTCCAGCAGACGCTGAAGGAAGCACCAAGCCGCGGCGTCGGCAAGCGCGCGCTTGATGCGCTGGCCAAAACCAAATACGCGCAAGCAACGATCAATGCAGACCGCAATCAGAAAAGCTTCAAGCTTTCCTTTGAGCAGTTCATGCAGAAGCGCGGTGCAAACACAATCATCCAGCGCGGAAAAGGCATCAAGAAGCAGAACGCAGCACTCTTTGCAGCCATCGAAAAGCGCTATGGCGTTCCGGCTGGTCCACTGATTGCGATCTGGGGCATGGAAACCGGCTTTGGCGCATATCTGGGCAAACAGCACACGCTTTCTGCGGTTGCCACACTTGCTTATGATTGCCGCCGCAGCGATTTCTTCACCAACGAACTTTACGCAGCGCTCAAGCTGATCGACCACGAAGATCTCGATCCGAATGCGGTTGGTGCCATGCATGGTGAAATCGGCCAGACACAGTTCCTTCCGGGAAATGTTCTGAAGTACGGCGTGGATGGCGATGGCAGCGGCCATATCGACATGGCCCGTTCAAAGGCCGATGCGCTCTACTCAACCGCCAACTTCCTTGTCGGCCATGGCTGGCGTCGCGGCGCAGGTTACCAGCCCGGTGAGCCTAATTATGGTGCGATCCAGGGCTGGAATGCAGCACAGGTTTACCAGCGCGCCATTGCTGAAATGGGCAAAGCTATCGACGGCAAATAAGCAATCGATAAAGCCACACAAAGAAAAAGCCCGGGAAACCGGGCTTTTTTCATTTCATGCTGCAGTATCGGATGTTGAAGCTTGCTCACCAATATCCGGGCGTTTGAAGTCGCCGGTCTGCTGATCCATCACCCATAATTCGCCAGTCGAAATATCGAACCACGCGCCATAAAGGGTGAGTTTGCCCTTCTTCTCAAGAATGTCGACACAAGGGAACGTGCGCAGATTGTTAAGCGAATAGCGGATCGAAATACGCTCAAGTGCCGTCTGCCGCTCGGTCGGCGTCATCAGCGCATTGCCGTTGACCGTTTCTGCCGCAGGCGCAATAAGGCTCATCCATTTACCGATGAAATCGCTTGGTGAAAGCGGCGCAAATTGCGTATCGAGTGCTGCCTTGATACCACCGCATCGGCCATGGCCCATCACGACGATATTCTTCACCTTGAGGCTCTGGACTGCAAATTCAAGCGCAGCCGATGCTGCGTGATATTCACCATCCGGCTCATAAGGCGGAATAAGATTGGCAACATTGCGCAGGACGAAGATTTCGCCCGGTGCCACGTTGAAGATTGTTTCGGGAGCGGCGCGGGAATCACAGCAGGCAATAACCAGAGTTTCTGGTGCCTGACCTTTTTCTGCAAGTTCCTTATATCGCGCAGTTTCACCGGCGAAATGCTCGCTCATGAAGGTTTGGTAACCGGCGAGAAGTGAGTCTGGAATATCAGCCATGGCTTTCCATTATCCCTATCGAAAACCGAGAGCAATCAAAAAACATCAGGCCACAATCCTTGCGACCCGTTGCCGCTTATAACGACGCAAATCCCCAAAAGCGTGATGCGGTTTTCAGGCAAGCTGCGTCGGAAAATAATTAGAGCGCCGATCTCATTCAACCAGATCGAAATGCGCTTTAAGCACGCAATCCCTTGGTTGGATGCACCAGCCGCCTTGTCTGCACCATTGCCATTGGCGTTGCGAGACTGGACGCATCGGCTTCAAGCATCAGCTCATCCGCGCCGCGCTTGGCCGAGCGCGCCATAATTTCGAACACCGCAGCCGTGGTGCTTTGCAGAGATTTCTCCTCCGAAAAACCGGCCAGTCTGCGCGCCAGAAACACCGCAGATGTGAGATCGCCAAGGCCATTTGTCGGTCCATCGACACAGCGATGCTCTGCCATCAGAGCGAGCGTCGGTGTGAGCAGAATATTACCGATGCTTCCCGTCATCAGCGGAAACGCAGACGTAACAAGCATGGTCGCAGGCCCGATATCAAGCGCTGCTTCCATCAAGGATTTGTTGTCTTCAAGCTCAACACCGGTCAGCCACGAAAGCTCGAAACGATTTGGTGTGGAAATATCGGCAAGCGGCATCAGATGATCACGAATACCGATGGCCGTTGCTTCTGGAACATATAGCCCCTTCTGATCGCCGATCACCGGATCGCACAGATAAAGCGCATTGGGATTGCGCTCTTTTACTGCTTTAACGAGCCCCGCCACGGCTTGCGCCTGTTCGGGATCACCAAGATAGCCGCTGAGTATTGCACCCACTTCGCCAAGCCATGGCGCCCGTTCGAGATCCTGCATCAGGGTCGCAAATTCCTGACGCGGCGGCACGATGCGCCCCGCAGGACCATGCCCCGGATGCCATGGCAGCACCACTGTTGGCACGGCCCAAACTGGAAAGCCAAGTGTTTCCAGCGCAAAAACCACAGCGCGGTTTCCGACCGAACCACGCACAACATGGCTGGAGATGACAATAACGGTCGTCGCATCCGAAGGCGCTTGAGATGTCATGTTAGTCCTAGATGTTCATAAGATAGGTGATAAGCCAGGCGATGATTGCAAAGGTTATGATAAGGCCAAGCCCCCGACCAACGCGTGTGGCCCATATCTCGATAGGATCATTTTCATCGGCATCACGTGCAGAAAGATGATCGGCCGTGCGCGAGAGGCTTCGTTTTACAATGCCCTGTGCACCCGTTTGCTCGCGTTCGAGCCGATCCAGAATACGGCGCGCTTCCTGCTGCCGCTCCTGGCCCGGACCTTCGTCGCCTCCGCCTATCCCCGCCTGCTGGCGCTCACCCATGATCTGCCTACCTGCCAATGTTGTTCATCATTGCACAACATCACGCCCGAAGAGCCGTTCTGCAAGCAGAATCATCGTTCAGTCACGCAACCTTCACAATGAGCTTGCCGAAATTACCCCCTTCCAGCATCGAAATGAATGCTTTGGGCGCGTTCTTTAAGCCATCCACGATATCTTCACGATAGCGCACCTGACCATCGGCAATCCATTTTGCCATATCATGATGAAATGCCTGCTGCTGATCCGCGAAATCGCGCTGAATGAATCCGCGAATGGTCAGGCTCTTGGTCAGAATATCACGCATGAGAAGCGGCATGCGATCTGGTCCATCGAAAGCGCCCTTCTGATTATATTGCGCAATCAGACCACAGACCGGCACACGCGCAAAGGGATTGAGCAACGGCAAAACCGCATCGAAAACCTTGCCGCCGACATTTTCAAAATAGACATCAATGCCTTTCGGACACGCCAGCGCCAGTTCCTGCGCAAAATTCTCACTGCGATGATCAAGCGCTTCATCAAAGCCAAATTCATCAATCAGCGCCTTGCACTTGTCAGGCCCACCCGCAATGCCCACCGCACGCGCGCCTTTAAGCTTCGCGATCTGCCCAACGGCAGAACCGACCGGACCAGTCGCTGCAGCCACGACAACGGTTTCACCTTCCTTGGGCTGACCAATCGTCAACAGACCGGAATAGGCAGTAAATCCGGGCATCCCCATGACGCCAAGCGCCGTTGTGACCGAAACCTGCTTGGGGTCGAGCTTGCGCAGCGACGCCGCATCGGCGACCGCATAGCTTTGCCAGCCGGAATAAGAGAGCACAAAATCACCGGGCAAAAAGCCAGCGCTCTTGCTGTCTATAACTTCGCCGACTGTCCCGCCTTCCATGACATCGCCAATCTCGACGGGTGCGGCGTAGGATTTTGCAGCGCTCATGCGTCCGCGCATGTAGGGATCAAGCGAGAGATAGCGGATTTTGAGCAAAACCTGACCTTCGCTCAACTCAGGAACCGCTGTCGTTTCAAGCCGAAAGTCTTGAGCAGTCGGTCGACCTTCGGGACGCGATGCAAGGACGATGCAATGGTTGGTTTTTCCGCTCATAAATCTCACTCCTGATAATCGCTTACAACTCTATGCCTTTAACTAGCGCGTGAAAGCGAAAAGTAGATGTCTTTTCGCAAATGAGCGCTCAATAAAAAGAAAACCCCGCCACATGGCGGGGTTTTCTCGTTTTAATCACCAAGGTTTACTTCATCGTCGGAATGACGAATTCTGCTCCATCCTTAACACCTGACGGCCAGCGCGAGGTGACGGTTTTGGTCTTGGTATAGAAGCGGAATGCATCCGGGCCGTGCTGGTTGAGATCGCCAAAACCCGAAGCCTTCCAGCCGCCAAAGGTGTAGTAAGCAATTGGAACCGGGATCGGCACATTGATACCAACCATGCCAACCTGAACGCGGCTTGCAAAATCACGCGCTGCATCGCCATCGCGGGTGAAGATCGCAACGCCATTGCCATATTCATGTTCATTTGGCAGCGCGAGCGCTTCCTCATAGGTCTTGGCACGAACAACCGAAAGCACCGGGCCGAAAATTTCTTCCTTATAAATGCGCATGTCCGACGTCACATTGTCGAACAGACAGCCGCCCATATAGAAGCCGTCTTCATAGCCCTGCATCTTGAAGCCACGGCCATCAACGACGAGCTTTGCGCCTTCTTCAACACCGAGATCGACGTAACCACGCACGCGATCAAGGGCAGCTTTGGAGACCAGCGGACCATAATCAGCGGAATTGTCTGTGGAGGTGCCGATTTTCAACGCTTCAACACGCGGGATAAGCTTTTCCATCAGACGATTTGCGGTGTCTTCACCAACAGGAACTGCAACGGAAATCGCCATGCAGCGCTCACCAGCCGAACCATAACCCGCACCGATCAGTGCATCGACTGTCTGATCCATATCGGCATCCGGCATGATCAGCATGTGGTTCTTAGCACCGCCAAAGCACTGGACGCGCTTGCCGTTCGAGCAGCCGCGACCATAAATATACTGCGCAATCGGCGTGGAACCCACAAAGCCGATGGCCTGTACGTCAGGATCATCAAGCAGCGCATCAACCGCATCCTTGTCGCCATTGACGACGTTGAAAATGCCTGCCGGAAGACCAGCTTCCATGAACAGTTCTGCAAGGCGCATCGGTACGCCCGGATCACGCTCAGAAGGCTTGAGAATGAAAGCATTTCCGCAAGCAATCGCTGGGCCAGCCTTCCAGAGCGGGATCATGGCTGGGAAGTTGAACGGAGTGATACCAGCAACAACGCCCAGCGCCTGACGCATGGAATAGGTATCGATACCCGTTCCGGCATTATCGGTGAACTCGCCTTTGAGCATATGCGCCGAACCAAGGCAGACTTCCACCACTTCAAGACCGCGCTGAATGTCGCCCTTGGCGTCAGCAATGGTCTTGCCGTGCTCGCGAGCAAGCAATTCAGCAAGGCTGTCATATTCTGCTTCAACCAGCTCAAGGAACTTGCGCAAAATGCGCACGCGACGCTGCGGATTGGTTGCAGCCCAGGCTGGCTGTGCAGCCTTGGCATTTTCAACAGCCGCACGGACTTCATCCTTGGTCGCAAGCGAAACAGTGCCCTGCACCGAACCGTCAAGCGGCTGGTAGATATCTGTGGTGCGTCCGCTTTTTCCGGCAACGTGCTTGCCGCCGATAAAATGTCCTACAGTGCGCATTGGAAAGACCTCCCTGAGTTCCGTTTCCTTAAGCAGATTCTTATCTGCTGTTGTTGCCACCATCCTGACTCTGCAAATTCACAATTGCAAGGCGCTGAAAAGCGTATCCGTTGTGCATTTTTTATAGTACAAGCGCGCATGATCATGCGGAGACAAAAGCACCATGAATTGGGATGACATTCGCATTTTTCTGGCTGTTGCGCGTTCAGGTCAGATTCTGGGTGCCGCAAAACGGCTTGGCCTCAACCACACGACGGTTGCCCGTCGCCTGACAGCGCTCGAAAACGCACTCTCCACCACTTTGCTCACACGCCGCACCAACGGTTCAACTCTGACTCATGCGGGTGAAGAATTTCTGCTTGCCGCAGAACGCATGGAAGCGGAAATGTTGTCGGCGCGCTCACAGGTTGGCAATGCCGATGTTGCCGTCTCAGGCACGGTGCGCATCGGGGCACCCGATGGTTTCGGCGTAACGTTTCTCGCACCACGTCTTGCCCGGCTGACACAGCAATATCCCGATCTGACCATTCAGCTGGTGCCGGTTCCGCGCTCGTTTTCGCTATCGCGCCGCGAAGCGGATATTGCCATCACTGTCGAGCGCCCGGAACAGGGGCGGCTGATTGCGCGCAGGCTGGTGGATTACACACTCGGCCTTTTTGCCCATCGCGCCTATTTGGAAGAAAACGGCACACCGCAAAGCATCGAAGACCTCAGCCAGCATCGGCTTATCGGTTATGTGGAAGATCTGGTGATCAATCCTTCACTGGCCTATGCGCCGGAAATCAGCCGAGACTGGAAGCCGGACTTTGAAGTTTCCAGTGCACTTGGACAGGTTGAAGCCGTGCGCGCCGCTGCTGGTATTGGCATATTGCACTCGTTTATCGCGCGCGCCGATCCTGATCTCGTGCCAGTCCTTGAGGATCGCTTTATTCGCCGGTCCTATTGGCTGACCTACCACGAATCCGCCCGAACACTGCGGCGCGTGACAGCGGTTTCAGCACTGATTTCTGAACTCGTTGAGAATGAAAAGTCACTTTTTATCTAATTGGAACGCCAATAAATCGCCATCACAACAACAATCAAAACTGTCGGGATCAGAAGCGCATCAAGACCCACGAAATAGTGGCCAAGGCCACCGCAGATTGCACCGATCATCAGTGAAAACCAGACGGCGAAATGCTGCAACCAGCGCCAGCGTGGGGCCTCGCCTCGCAGCGCGCCTGCAAGATCAGCAGAAGAATTAAACAGTGTCCCTGTTACGTAAGTGACACCAAGGCGCGCGGAACCAATCGGCTGCACCGCAGCATTTTGCGCACCCATTGCAGCTGCCAGCATCAGCACAGGATAGATCAGCGTCAGCCCTTCATGCCGCAGGATGCAGATCACAATGAGTACCGCTGCAACGCTTGCCATCACCGCCACACTGCCCCCTTTGCCATAGGCACGAACAGCCAGTGTTCCAAAAAAGCCGCCGCCGAAGAACAGCGCGATCAAAGCAGCCGGTAGCCATATAATGACATTACCCATCACATCCGGCTGTCCGGCTATGGCAATACCAAGCTGTGTGGTGTTGCCACTCATGAAGGAAGCAAAGAAGCCACCCAATTCGAGGAAGGCGATGGCATCAATAAAACCTGCGCAAGCGGTCAGCGCCAGCCCCAGAGACAGTTGCGATTTCGGTGTCATTTTTCCAAGCACTGAAAAGAAGCAGCCCGGGCTGTGATGACCGGGCCAGCATATTGATGAAAGCGCATCCCGAAAAGTGTGAAGCGGTTTTCGGACAAAGATGCGCGTACAAACAAATGATCAGAGCGCCGATCTGATCCAATCAGATTGAAACGCGCTCTGAAGCGCTTCGTCAAACACGTTTAACGATACGCAGAATAATCAAAAGTATGGCCGCACCAATAAATGCGTTCACGATTGCAGCAATAATACCGCCCCCAACTGAAAAGCCGAGACGTGGCAGAAGCCAGCCAGCAAAGAAAGAACCGATCACACCGACGATGATATTACCAATGAGGCCGAAACCACCACCCTGTACGACCTTGCCTGCAAGCCAGCCGGCAATAAGCCCAACGAAAAGAAATACGAGAAGACTCATACCATCCATAAGCAATTCTCCCTCTCACAACGCGTCCCCGACGCATCTGAGATCAGTTGACAATGAGTCGGCCTGAGAGGCAAGTGGCCTTGGTTTTTACGGTGCGAGATGCCGGAAAGCGCTGACCACATCTTCGTAAACCTTACGCTTGAAAGGCACGATCAGATCGGGAAGTTCCTGCATCGGCTTCCACGCCCATTCTTCAAATTCCGCCGTATGCCCCCCGGGCGGCGGGTTGATCGCGATTTCGCTCTCATTCCCTTCAAAGCGATAGGCAAACCATTTTTGTGTCTGGCCGCGATATTTACCTTTGAGCGCCTGACCGACCAGATGCGGCGGCAGATCGTAATTGATCCAGTTGGGGGCTTCTTCCAGCAGCGACACCGATTTCATGCCGGTTTCTTCATAGAGCTCGCGCAAGGATGCCACCGCCGGGTCTTCACCCTTGTCAATTCCGCCTTGCGGCATCTGCCAGAGCTGCGTCGCGCCATCCATCTCGTCACCGGGAATGACAATACGCCGCCCGGCCCATACGAGACCGGCCTTGTTAAGCACCATCAAGCCGACACAAGGTCGGTAAGGCAGGCTTTCAGGATCGACCAGACCTTTATGCTTCGACATTCTATTCTCCGTATGATGATTAGTGATTCAAATCATAGATATGCGACAAAAAGAAAACGCGGAAGTCGTAACTCCCGCGTTTGTTGTTTCATTCAATTATGACAGCCGATCAGTTCAGAACAGCCTTCTTAGGGTCTGGCGGGAATGCGGCATTGGCCACTTCACCGCGCAGAAGCTTCAGTGCTTCATTGAGCTGAACGTCGTCTTTTGCTTCAGCCGGAACATAGGCTGCGGAACCCGAACCCTGCTCGTCTTCAGCATTGCCTTTGATATGGCCTTTAAGCTCGGACTCGCCACGCACAACATCTTCGCCACGCAACTCCGGCGGCAATGGCTGCTCAACCTTGATGTCCGGCGTGATTCCTTTGCCCTGAATCGACGTACCCGACGGCGTGTAGTAGAGCGCTGTCGTCAGACGCAGCGAACCATTTTCGCCAAGCGGAATAATCGTCTGCACAGAACCCTTGCCGAAAGATTGGGTGCCAAGAACGGTTGCACGGCGATGATCCTGCAACGCACCGGCGACGATTTCCGACGCACTGGCCGAACCGCCATTGATCAGCACGATCACAGGCTTGCCATCGACAAGGTCACCCTTGCGCGCGTCAAAGCGGGTTACATCCTGCGGATCGCGACCACGGGTTGAGACGATTTCGCCCTTGTCGAGGAACGTATCTGAAACAGCGACCGCCTGATCAAGCAGACCACCCGGATTGAGTCGAAGATCAAGCACGTAGCCCTTGAGCTTGTCGCCTGGAAGCTTTTCCTGAATGTCCTTGATCGCCTTCTTGAGATCTTCCGAGGTCTGTTCGGTGAATGAGATCACACGCAGATAGCCGACATCGTTCTCGATACGCGAACGAACAGCCTTAACCTTGATCACAGCCCGATCAATCTTGAGCGTGATTGGCTTGTCAGCGCCCTGACGAATAAGTGTGAGTTCAATTGGCGAGCCAACTTCACCGCGCATCTTTTCAACGGCATCGGCGAGGCTGAGGCCACGAACTTCCTGACCGTCGATCTTGCTGATCAGATCACCTGCAAGAACACCGGCCTTGGAGGCTGGCGTATCATCGATTGGCGCAATGACCTTGACCAGATCGTTGTCCATCGTCACTTCAATGCCAAGACCGCCAAACTCGCCCTTGGTCTGCACGCGCATGTCTTGCGCTGCTTCCGGGTTGAGATAGGAGGAATGTGGGTCGAGCGATGTCAACATGCCGTTGATCGCGCTTTCGGTCAGCTTCTTGTCATCAGGCGGCGTCACATATTGCTGACGCACGCGCTCAAAAATATCACCGAAGAGAGCCAGGTCCTTATAGACATCGCTGTCTTTCCCCGCTGCCGCAAAGGCCGTGGAAGCAGGCGCGCCCTGAACCATCACCATGGCTGACGCCCCCAGAAGGGCTCCGGCGAACAGCAGCGACAGTTTACGTATCATTTTGTGTCCTTCCAGAAAGCCGCTCTGACCACCATGGGGCCGGATCAACGGGTTTTCCATCTTTTCGAAACTCAATGTAGAGCAATGGCGCGCCATTGCCCACCTCTATGGGCGCAACACTTGCGAGAAGTTTTTCACCCATCGCACCAACCGGCTCACCGCCAAGCACAAACTGACCCTGTGCCACGTCGATTCGACCCATGCCTGCCATCACGATATGATAGCCATTGCCAGCATCAAGGATCAAGAGTTGTCCATAAGATCTGAATATACCTGCGTAGAGTACAACGCCATCGGAAGGTGACGTAATCGTGGCAGCGGGCAAGGTTTCGATCACCTGCCCCATCATGTTACCACCAACGCCATCTTTTTCGCCAAAATGCCGGATTGTCTTGCCCGCAGCAGGCAATGCAAGACGTCCTTGGAGCGATGCAAAGTCAAGCTGCGCCTGCAAGCGGTTCACGTCAGGCGTTGCTTCTCCAGCCTTTTCCTGTGCTTTTGCAAGACGTTCCGCTTCCGCCTTGCGCGCTGCATCGGCCGCATCGCGCACGCCTGCCATCTGCTTATCAAGCCCGTCGATCAGCTCTTTGAGACTGCCCGCTTTCGCTGCCAGTTCTTGCGAACGCATACGCTGCGCTTCAATTTCCTGCTCCGATTGAGACTGCAACTTCTTCTTTTCTTCAAGAAGAAGTGATTGACGCTTTTGTTCTTCGGCCTGTGCCGTGCGCGTCTCTTTCAGCTTTTCCTGCTCCTGCGTGATGGAGGCAGTAACGCGCTGCATGTCGTGAAGATCGCTGGTCAGCTCTTCCACCTGCTCGCGCATTTCCGGCACAACCGCCCCCAGAAGCACCGCACTGCGCACAGATGCCAAAGCATCATCGGGCCGCACAAGGATCGCTGGCGGCGGATTCAGCCCCATACGCTGGAGAGCTGCCAGAACTTCCGCCAGAACGCCACGACGCGCACGCAACGAATTGCGAATGCCGTCTTCCTGCTCCCGAAGGGATTCAAGCTTGTCGGCACTATCGGCAATATCCTGCTGCAATTTCTTGTCGGTCTTGGCCGACTGGATAAGTGCCGCCGTAATCGTCGTCTGATCTTTCTTGAGGTTCGCCACCTCGTCTTCAAGCTGTTTGAGCTTGTCGCCCGTGACCGATAATTCGGTGGTCAACTGCTCATATTCGCTTGCTGCCTGATCGCGCTGCTGCTGCAACACTTCCTGTGCAAAAGCCTGCACACCGCAAACCATAAAACTGGCCGCAAAAAAGCCAACCCGCAAAAGTGCAGGAATATGGAGCTTTGTGAAAGGGCGAACAGGATTCATGGTGCGCTATATCAGGAAGAAACAAGGCTAAAACTAGCCGCAGAGCATTAAGGAATTGTTAGCCATAGTCACGTGACGAATAATTTCATCGCCAGACTAGATATGCCGCAAGCTTCGCGCTAATCCGAAAATAGAGCGAGGAACCACATCAATGACACAAGAACTTTGCGCGATTGCAGCCGACTGGCGTCAGGGACGCAGCTATGTTCACACCTATATCTGCGAAAAAATCGCAGCCTCAACAGTGCCGGATCACAAAGCTATTCTGTCAGCACTCGAAGAGCTTGGACTTGAGGTCGTGGCACAACTCGCAAGTGGCATAAGTGTTCTTAATCCACAGACCGGCAATCGCTTTACCCTAAAAGGCACGATTTACCAGCAGAACTGGACATATTCGGCTACATAACTACGGTGCCAAGTCAGGATAGGCGCGCAAATATTCCCGCATCTCACGGCGATAGAGCCACACGGCGCGCGCACGTCTTTTCCAGAGATCGCGGCGCGGCTTTTTCCAGGGTTTTTCGGCACCGTGGAAGTGAATAATTATATCGGAAACCGGCTTTCGTTCCTCAACCTCGCCGCCAAGTCGGGCAATATGTCTGCGCTGCCTGTCTGACTGTCTCCAAGACGAATTATAGGCCGGGTTGAGAAGATGCACGCGACCGCGAAACACATTGTTGAGATGGTCCTGATCGCCCAGCGGGCAAGCGGATGCACGAACCAGATCATGCATGGCCTGATGCAGTTCCGGTTCAGCCCGGATAGCATCGGTATCAAGCAGCAGGACACCGGAATTGAAATAGCGGGATATGTCGCTCTGCGCCATCAATCCCTGCAACTCATGGACGCGGGAAAGGGACTTATCGCGCACCTTGAGGTGCCGTGCTGACCACTTGGCGACAACACAATCACGCACCGCACCAATCGGACAACCATTGAGATCGAGCGAAAACAGCGGCGCGACATCGCCCACGACCTGCGTATCACCATCGATGTAAAGAACGCGACCAGAAATGCGTGTCGGAATATGCAGCCGCCCCATGGATGCCGCCGAAATATGTTCGTTCGGCCCTATTGCACCATCAAGATCATCGGCTGTCAGCACAAAGCAACGCAGCGCGACGGCAGGGTTTGTCAGTGCGACGCGCTTGACGGCTTCCCAATCGTCATCGCTAAGACCATCGCCCCAGAAATGAATAATTCCCGGCATAGACAGGTGGCGCAGCACGCCCCACATCGCAACAAGGGTTGGTTTCAAAAAACCGCGATCGGTCACGAAAGCGATTTGGGGTACGTTGCCGGCGATCGATGAATACGACATGATTTTCTTCGGGCAATGCGCGATGCAGTTACGAGATCAGGCCATAACACGACCTGATCCGTCACCTATTAGAAAAACATGATAGGACTAGGACCGATGATAGGGATGGCCAGCAAGAATTGTTGCGGCCCGATATAATTGCTCAGCAATCAGAATACGCGCAATCTGATGCGGCCATGTCAATTCGCCCAGTGCCAGAACCAGATCGGCACGCGAACGCAAAGCAGGGTCGTGCCCGTCGGGACCGCCAATCGCGACAATCAGCTGCCGCTTGCCGTCATCGCGCATACGGCCAATGCGCGCGGCAAATGTTTCCGAACCAAGCGCCTTGCCGCGCTCGTCCAGCAAAATGAGTGCTGCACCATTATCGAGAGCTTCATGGATGCGCTGCGCTTCCTCGGCCTTGCGCAGTTCCCCCGTCTGTCCGCGGCTTTCGGGTATTTCATTCACACCCGCAAATTCGAGCCCCAATGGCGGCCCGGCCTTGGAAAAACGGTCAAAATAACGCTCGACCAACTCCCGCTCGGGGCCGGCCTTCATCCGGCCCACGGCAAAAACGCTCACACGCATGTCACCCTCAATCCAACAGGCCTTGCAGCCTGCTGTTTAGTTCAAGCCATCGATACGATCAGTGTACCGTTCCCGATGCGCGCTGATCCTCGATATCGTCGTTGATCCAGATCTTTTCCAGATTATAGAAATCACGAATTTCCGGACGGAAGATATGGACGACAATATCGCCTGTATCGATGAGAACCCAGTCACCGCCCTCAAGTCCTTCGACATGAATATCTTTGCAGCCCATTTCACGAAGAGCCTGCAAAAGATGATCAGCGACAGCCGCCACATGGCGATGCGAACGACCAGAGGCGACGATCATATAATCGCCGATCGAAGATCTTCCGCGAATGTCGATGGGGATGATGGATTCTGCTTTGGAGTTTTCGAGACTGGCCAAAGCCGCGTCGAAGGTCTGGGACACGAAAGCTGTTTCGTTCATCCCGACCGGTGAAGGCGCGTGGTGAGCCTTCTTCTCAATTGCTGTTCTCAGTGTATTTCCTTTCAACAAGAACAACGAAGTACGGCAGTGATAAGCACCGTACATACGTAAGATAGGCAGAGTCCCTGCATTCTTTCAAGAGTTTTGGCTTGATGAACCTGTTCACTTTTTCGATTTTTGTTTACGCAGCGCGCTTGAAGACAATGTCGAGCGAGGTCCGTGAATAAAGGTCCATGCCGGTGGTGCACGACGGGCGAGCACCGGCGCATAATGCTCATCCAGCCGACTGGCGGAAAAAGTCTGCGCCATGCGCGATGACAGATAAGCCAGCGTCGAACCCGGACGGTCGATAATGGCAATCGGAAAATTCTGCGCTATCTCGCGCCAGCGCTGCCAGCGGTGGAAGGATGCAAGATTATCCGCACCCATCACCCAGACGAAATGCACACCGGGGTTGGCTTTACGAATGAGCGCCAGCGTATCCGCCGTATAGCGCACGTTGAAAGCTGCCTCCAGCGCGCTCACCTTGATACGCGGATCGCTTGCCACTTCTTCACTCAGTCTCAGCCGCTCTGCAAGCGGTGCAAGTTCCCGACTGTCTTTCAACGGATTGCCGGGTGTCACCATCCACCAGAGCTGATCGAGTTTCAGCCGCCTTATGGCGATTTCGGCAACCAGCTCATGCCCGCCATGCGGAGGATTGAACGAGCCGCCAAACAGGCCGACCGTCATCCCCTTCTCGACATGGGGCATGCGCAGATAATGCGCATCAACGCCGGGATATTGCTGCTTTAATGCGGAAAGCCCGAAGCCAAACCGCATCAGAGCGTGATCCCGAAAAGTGGGCACCACCTACGCGGAGAAATCAGTCCACCGGACCGATTTCTGATCCCGCTTCGATCGGATAAGATCATGCCGAGCCTAACCACGAACCTGACCATTCCCTCGAACACGATATTTGAAAGAGGTCAGTTGTTCGACGCCAACCGGCCCACGCGCATGCATCTTGCCGGTTGCGATACCGATTTCAGCACCCATTCCGAACTCACCACCATCGGCAAACTGTGTCGAGGCGTTGTGCAGCAAAATGGCGGAATCGATCTCGTTGAAGAATCGCGCCACCGCTTCCGCATCCTCAGCAATGATCGCTTCGGTATGATGCGATGAATATTGACCGATATGCGCAATCGCTCCCGAGACACCATCGACCAGCGCAACCGAAATAATCGCGTCGAGATACTCCGTCGACCAGTCTTCTTCACTTGCAGGCTTTGCATCCGCAAAAAGCGCGCGCACATCTTCGCTGCCACGAATTTCGCAGCCCCTGGCTGCCAGATCCTGCAGAATTGGCACGAGATGGGTTTGAGCCACCGCGCGATCAACAAGCAGTGTCTCGGCTGAACCACAAATGCCGGTACGACGCATTTTGGCATTCACCGCGATGGCCCGCGCCATAGTGAGATCAGCGGACGCATCGATATAGAGATGGCAGATGCCTTCGAGATGCGCGAAAACCGGCACCCGTGCTTCCGACTGCACACGCGCAACCAGACTTTTGCCGCCGCGTGGCACGATCACATCAATCGCACCATTTAAACCTTTAAGCATTTCGCCAACCGCAGCACGGTCAGTCACCGGTACGATCTGAATGGCATCCGCAGGCAGTCCACCCGCTTCAAGCCCGCTCACCAGCGCCTTGTGAATGGCAGCGGACGAATGCGCAGAATCTGATCCGCCGCGCAGAATAACTGCGTTGCCAGCCTTAAGGCAGAGCGCGCCTGCATCCGCCGTCACATTGGGGCGACTTTCATAGATCACACCAATCACGCCAAGCGGCGTGCGTACGCGTTCAATGTGCAGCCCATTCGGACGATCCCATTCAGCAATCACTTCGCCGACCGGATCAGGCAAAGCGGCAATTGCCCGAATACCATCGGCCATGGCCTGAATACGGCTTTCATCAAGGGTCAGGCGATCGACAAAGGAAGCAGCCATGCCGCTCTCGGCTGCATTGGCAAGGTCGAGCCTGTTAGCGGCGAGAATTTCATCGCGACTGGCAAGCACCGCATCCGCGCCAGCAATCAGAGCTTTGTTCTTTTGATCTTCACTTGCGATAGACAGAGGGGTTGCTGCAGCTTTGGCCTTGCGGCCAACCTCTGCCATGATGGTTGCAACGTCTTTCCCGGCATCCACTTGTTTCAGCATCCTCTCCCCCTTACGCTTCTTCAGTGTTCAAAGCATTCACGCCGCGCACCACAAGATCATTGCGATGGATCATGGCGCTACGCGCATCATAACCAAGAATGGCACTGATCTCATCGCTTTTATGCCCGGCAATCTTGCGCGCATCATCTGCATCATAAGCGATCAGCCCACGTGCAATTTCAAGGCGCTCTTCGTTGAGCACAGCAACCGTGTCGCCGCGCTCGAACTGGCCTTCGATCTCTTTGACACCCGCAGGCAAAAGCGACTTGCCGGATTTCAATGCTTTGGCCGCTCCCGCATCCACCAGCAGCTTGCCAGCAGGTTCCAGATTGCCGGAAATCCACGTCTTCCAGGCATTGACCGGTGTGCGCGATGGTTCAAACAAGGTTGCCCGCTCACCGCGATCAATGGCGGAAAGCGGTGCCATGCGCGTGCCAGACGTAATAATCATCGCGGTTCCGGCAGCATTGGCAATCTTGCCAGCATCAAGCTTGGTCTTCATGCCGCCACGCGACAGCTCGGACGCGGCAGCCCCCGCCATGGCCTCAATCTGAGGCGTAATTGTTGTCACAAGCGGCAAAAACTGCGCGTTGGGGTCTTTATGCGGCGGGGCCGTATAAAGTCCGTCAATATCTGAGAGCAAGATCAGAAGATCAGCGCCCATCATGGTTGCAACACGCGCCGCCAGACGATCATTATCGCCATAGCGGATTTCGGTCGTTGCGACCGTATCATTCTCGTTGATGATCGGCACTGCGCCAAGCTTCAACAGTGTTTCGATGGTCGCACGCGCGTTGAGATAACGGCGGCGCTCTTCGGTATCCGACAGGGTCAGCAAAATCTGTCCCGACTTCACGCCATGGCCGCCAAGCACATCGGCATAGGCTTTTGCGAGCGCAATCTGTCCAGCCGCCGCCGCTGCCTGACTTTCCTCAAGCTTCAAGGATTTTTTAGGCAGGCCCAGAACCGTGCGCCCCAAGGCGATCGCACCGGAGGAAACAACCAGCACTTCCACGCCCGCGCGCGAAAGATTGGCAATGTCCTGCCCCAGCGTTTCAAGCCAGTTCTGCTTGAGGCCCGTTGATCGATCCACCAGAAGGGCAGACCCGATTTTGATAACAATGCGGCGATAGTCTTGGAGTTGTTTCAGCATGTTTTTAGTCCCTGCGCCGCATCTTCAACTGTTATTCTTCTTCGGCTGTTCCGGCCTCGGCCGCACGGCTTTGATCAATAACGGCTGCAAGCTGACGCAACGTGTCGTTCAGACCTTCATGACTGACAGCAGACAGCAGCAGCGGGTCACGCCCACATGCCTTTTTCAGCGCCTTGATCTTGGCCTTGCGCGCATCGGGATCAAGCGTATCAATCTGCGAAAGCGCCACGATTTCCGTCTTGTCCGCAAGGCCATGCTCATAGGCTTCAAGCTCGCCGCGAATGACGGTGTAGGCCTTTGCCACATCTTCTTCCTGCGCCGACACCAGATGCAGCAACACACGCGTGCGCTCGACATGACCAAGGAAGCGGTCGCCAAGGCCGACGCCTTCGCTTGCACCTTCAATGAGGCCCGGAATATCGGCAATCACAAATTCACGACCATCGACGCGCGAAACACCAAGATTGGGATGCAGCGTGGTGAAAGGATAATCGGCAATTTTTGGCTTTGCCGCTGTCACACTTGCAAGAAATGTGGACTTGCCAGCATTTGGCAATCCGACCAGACCCGCATCAGCAATCAGTTTCAGACGCAGCCGAATGGTGCGTTCGATACCTTCTTGTCCCGGATTGGCGTGGCGGGGTGCACGGTTTCTCGATGTGGTAAAATGCAGATTGCCAAAGCCACCATTGCCACCCTTGGCCAAACGATAGCGCTGGCCGATTTCGGTGATGTCGCAGATCAGCGTCTCATCATCATCTTCAAAAATCTGCGTGCCGACCGGCACTTTGAGAATGACATCATCGCCCTTGCCGCCGGTCATATTGCGGCCCATGCCATGCATGCCAGTTTTGGCGCGGAAATGCTGCTGATAGCGATAATCAATCAAGGTGTTGAGGCCATTAACAGCTTCTACCCAGACATCACCACCGCGCCCGCCATCGCCACCATCAGGACCGCCGAATTCAAGAAACTTCTCACGGCGAAACGATACAGCCCCCGCTCCGCCATTGCCGGAGCAGATATAGATCTTGGCCTGATCGAGAAATTTCATTGAACTTACCTCTTGCGACGCAACTTGCGCCTTAAACTTTGGAACCGCGCCAAATCCAGCGCAATTCGCATTGCAATTACAGCAAAACCCGTGCCCTGCAAACAGCAGAAGCATAAGGTTTTCAGCCTAAATTCAGTTTCCACGCAGGATCACTGAAATCGATATAGAGCAATTCCTGATCCAGATATTGCCCCTGTACGAGAAGCGACTTCACTTCCACGCCATATGTCTTGAAACCAAGCGCATGATAAATCCGCTTGGCAGCTTCATTGGTGGCAACAACTTTCGCATCCAGTATCACCACATGCTGCTTCGCATGCTCGATAACTTTCTCAACAAGTGCGGTGCCCAGATCAATCCCGCGCGCTTGCGGTATCACATAAACACTGACCAGAGTACCGCGATGTCGTTCCGACTTGCGCTCGTGCCGGTGATGGCCTGCAATCCCCAGCAGGTTCTCGCCATCAAAGGCACCAAAAATCACATTGCCGTTTACCTGTTCCAGACGTCGTGCAAAGACGCTGTCAGAATAGGCGTTTTCTTCTTCAAAATTCGATCCGAATGCCTGCGGCGCAAGCTGCAGAGCCGAAAGCCTGATTGCGCGAAAACGATGCAGATCACCCTTGTCCAGCGCACGCAACGTGATCTGTTCGCGGCTTAGCGTATCAGTGTCAGTCATTTTATTCCCCATGATTAGCCCTGTGGCTATAACCACAGGGCTTCTTATTATATTTACGACTGCCAGCTTCTCAGGCCGATCCATGTCCGGCGATCCAGAACATAGCGTTCAACCGGAACATTGCCGACCGCAAGCGAATCCGACATACCCATGCCGCTGAACTGGAAACCGCACTTATGGATGACACGGCGCGAGCCGTCATTGCTGACGCGGCATGAGACATGCAAACGCTCGATAGGCGTTGCGCGAAAAGCCAGATCAATCAGCGCATGCGCGCCCTCGGTGGCAAAGCCGTGGCCCCAATAGGGTTCGCCCAGCCAATAGCCGATCTCCAGCCCGTCGCCATGTTTATGCGCATGAATGCCGCAACAGCCCATAAATATGCCGGTTTCGGCTTGGGTGATCGCGTAAATGCAATTGCCCATCTCGCCTTTTCGCACGCGCTCGACAAAGTCGACTGCATTTTCGCGGGTGTATGGATGTGGCATACGGGCGAGCATGGCGGAGACGCGGGAGTTATTGGCAAGATAGGAAATTGCATCCACGTCTTCGGTGTGCGGCGGGCGAAGCACCAGCCTTTCGGTGACGAGAACGGGACAATCTAACTTATGGGCCAATTCGGGCGAGAGATCAGGATAACTGTCCTCCCGCTCACTACAGCTCTCGTAATAATCTTCTTCTAAAACGTCTATGACCATTGGTCTGTCCTCCAGATGAAAAAAAGGGAAGATGGTTGTCCCATCTTCCCTTTGATCTTCTGGCAGGTCGCCATATGTACCGGGTCCATGGGACGCCGGTACTTTATAGAGGTCCGGCTTACTCTGCTGCTTCCGCGATCGGGTTAACCGACACGTAGGTACGGCCGTTGGCTTTCGTGCGGAAAGCAACGGAACCGTTGGTGGTAGCAAAAATGGTGTGGTCTTTACCGAGGCCAACATTGGCGCCCGGATGCCACTTGGTGCCGCGCTGGCGAACAATGATGTTGCCAGAAACGACAGCTTCGCCACCGAACTTCTTCACGCCAAGGCGCTTCGACTCTGAATCGCGACCGTTACGCGACGAACCACCAGCTTTTTTGTGTGCCATTGGATTTCTCCTTTATCTCTTCTACTTACTCAGCCGACTCGGCCTTGGCTGCAGCCTTCTTAGGCGCTGCCTTCTTTGGCTTTGCGGCTTCGCCTTCAGCGGCGTCTGCCTTCGGAGCGACCTTCTTGGCTTCTGCCTTCTTGGAAGGCTTCGCACCATCGGTGAGGATCTCCGAGATACGGATGGTCGTCAGTTCCTGACGATGACCACGGGTACGCTTAGAGTTCTGACGACGACGCTTCTTGAACGCGATAACCTTGCGAGCACGGCCCTGTTCAACGACTTCTGCCGTTACCAGAGCGCCTGCAACAACTGGCGCGCCAATGGTCGAACCAACCATCAGAACTTCTGCAAATTCTACGATGTCACCGGCTTCACCAGCAACTTTTTCGACCTTGATCAGGTCATTTGCGGCAACGCGGTACTGCTTGCCACCAGTCTTAATGACTGCGAACATTTGTTTTCCTTTCGGGTCGTTCGGTCCAGCTCTCATACCCTGCAACGCAAGCGCCTTGGGCACGGGCCGTCTTTTTATCAGTCGGTTGATTTGGAGGCCGCCTGGCCTCCTGATCAGAGCCCGGAAAACCGAAAATCTCCAATCAAAACAATAGACGCGGAATGGTCCACGCATAAAGTCAGGTGCTTATAGGTATGAGGCAGCGGAAAAGTCAAGAATTTTCGTGCCGGAATGCAAATTAGCTCTTGTCTAATTCTGCTTAGCCCGTTATTGAGCCGCTACACACTTAGCATTCGCTTTAGATGCTTACCAACGGCACGATTTTTGGATCGTTTTTACCGTAGTGCACCATGCGGAGAGGTGGCTGAGTGGTCGAAAGTACCGCACTCGAAATGCGGCGTGGGGGTAACTCCACCGTGGGTTCGAATCCCACCCTCTCCGCCATTTTTATTGATTGAGCCTGCAATTTACAAAGAAGATCCCCTATCCGTCGCTTAGCGGCTATAGAGCCCTCGCATCTTTTTAACAGCGGGCCACATTTGTAGCGCGATCAGGCTAACCTTCATCTGGGTATCCAAACCTCACAAGTTCTTCTTAGCAAACTGATCAAATGCCTTCAGGAAATCGCCAAGAAACTTGGCGGTGTCAGGCACCAGCTTGCCGCTTTCATCAACCAGCTTGTCAACATGTGCAAGATAAGCCTCTGGCTGTTGCAAAGTTGGCATATCCAAAAACACGAAAGACTGTCGAAGATGATGATTTGCACCAAAGGCTGAAATATTGCCCGGTGAACCGCTAATGATCGCAGCAGGCTTTCCACTCCAGACGCTCTCTCCATATGGACGTGAACCGACATCCAGCGCGTTTTTGAGAGCAGCAGGAACAGACCGGTTATATTCGGGCGTCACAAACAAAACCGCGTTGGCTTTTGCCAGCTCTGAACGAAACCGCGTCCATGCTGCGGGTGGTGTATCCGTATCCACATCTGGATTGTAAAGTGGCAAATCACCAATCTCAACAAGCGTCAGGGCCATGTCATCCGGCGTTATCGCGTTCAAACCAACCGCCACCTTACGGTTGAATGAATCTTTTCTCAGGCTCCCGACTAGAACAGCGACATTCACTTTCGTCATTGCAGTTTCCTCATTCAGAGCGCATCCCGAAAAGTGTAAAACGGTCGTCGGAAATGATGCGCGTTAAAATAAATGGTTGAAGCGCAGATCTGATAATATCAGATACAAACGTGCTCTAACCCGGCAAAAAACTATAATTTTCTCAGAAACAAACTAAGTCAAAAAATAGATGCGACAACCTCCAATGAGTTCGAGTGTTCGAACTTTATGAGCACGCACTCTTTAACTATCTACAAGCGACCAGAAGCCATGCTTTCTGCCGTGAACCTTTCGCAGATCAACGAGATAAGCTTCGTGCGATGCAAATATGCGGTAGTCTGGGATATTACGAGCCAAAGCACCGCACTCAAGCAGATGATGTGCAGCGTGCTTATAGCGGCTCGACCGGCCACTCTTAAGGGTGAAGTCAATCATCGAACGCAAAACAATGGATGCCGCCAGAGGAAATTTTGCAGACAGTTTCTCTGCGGCCACCGACATCAGTTCATAACGATCACCGTTCATTTCACTGGCTCGACTGATTATCAGTTTAAAAGCTTCTGAGAGTGATGGATACTGAAGGAGAAATTGCAGCGCCAGGTTTGCATCGGGAAATGCCTGAGCATAAGCGAACGCTTTTTCTTCAGCTTCAATGTCATCGAAATCAGCAAGCCGTTTCACATATTCGCGCAGTAGCTCATGATTGAGCGTCTGCTCAAAGCTCTTCCATCGAAACTGTTGCGCCTCTTCTGAGCGCCCAAGGGCTTCGAGCAGCTCCGCCCGCAAAGCCTGCCACTCTAAAGGGATTTCTCGACGGCTGTCGAATTCGGTTTTATCGAGGGCATTCAACGCTTCCTCGGCTCGACCGGCGGCCAGAAGCCTCTGAGCAATATCAATCGAAACTGTCGCAAAAACCTGTGATTTCCCGGATTGCTGATCGATATAAAGTTCAACGTCGCCTAACGCATCAGCAATTTGCTGAAGCACGACTTTGACTTTGATTGCCTTCCCGCTCTCATAAAGCTCATCACGATAAACAGCTCCATTGCTACCCCAGCCAACCACATCTTTATTCTTCTTTGCAATTTTCGGTCTGGTCTCTTCCGCCCATTCTTCAAATTTCTTCTGAAGCATCCGTAACCCATCCTCACCGAGAGATGGCGCCATTGCCTCTATAAGCTCATCATATTGGCCATATCCATTGTCCTGCAAGACAGAGAAGATTTTCTCGACCACGCGTTCAGCTGGGAATTTTGCCAAAGTTGCTATCCGCCCAGCGTCTTCGCATGCTGTATGGAAGCTCTCAATCAATACGCCACTACCGTCGTGAGAACGCTCGAAAATTGAATCTGCTAGCGAGAGAAACTGCCAGATCAGCTCAAAGGCATCATGCGGATCATTCGGCGCAATTTTCTCGATAATAGATTTGCGCTGCGCCTCCAGGTCAGCCTTCACGGACTTGACCTTCTGCCAGTTAATCCAGCTTCTAGAGCGAGCGATACTGCCCAAACGCTTGCGGACTTCTCTCGCCAGCTCAACTCCACTCGAGTTACCCACGAGTTCCATCCGAAGCAACCGCTTGTGATTGGCATTGCCAGTGCTGATCTCAATCAATAGCTCAGCAAGTCGCTCAGCACCCAATGCTTCAAGGTTCTTCGAATTCAGTGTTGTCTTCGATGCCATAATTTTCTCGGTCCATTTGATCGAACTTTATCGATCAAACCAGCTGGCGCAAGCAAATGTAACCGCGTTTGAGAAACAAGGTCACACTGCTATTCTCAATGCGCACCGAGCCATATGCGGATTGTAACAACGAAAGGTGGCTTTTCCAGAAGCTTTAGCTGCATACAGTGCGGTATCAGCGTTCACAAACACATCCGATATAGAATCGCCAACAATTCTTGCAATACCGATAGAAGCTCCCAATTTCAGCTGGCTCTTGCCAAAAAGAATTGGCTCGCACAAACAATCGATAATCAGTTGCGCAAGGTTCTGAGCAGATTCAACGTCGTGAAGATCAGTGGTGATAATGGCAAACTCATCTCCGCCAATTCTAAAGATACCGTTATCGGGGTGATTAACTGATCTGAGCCGATTGCTGATTTCTTTCAGGCATTCATCACCAGCAATGTGGCCGTACTTATCATTGATAGCTTTAAAGCCGTCCAAATCAATCACCAAAAGACAACTATATGCGTTGCCGGACTGCTCCCTTTGGAGAGCGGATGATAGTTTCAAAAGGAACTGGCTTTTGTTCGCCAATCCGGTCATCTGATCATATTCAGCAAGATGCATCACACGATCAAATGACAACTTCTGATCGGTAATATCCTGTTTCATACCAAAAATGCGAACAGGGATATCATCCTGACATTCAATTGAAGCCGTAATACGTATCCAACGCTTCTTGCCTCCAAAAGTTGTTATTTCGGCTTCCAATGTGAACCCGCTACGAGCAGCAATTGCATCTGAACGCCGCTTCTGAAGCTCAAGCCGGGAGGCCTCAGTGTAACAGGTCAGTGTTTGGGCCCGATCAAGTGGAACTCCGCGCGGCAACTCAAAAATATCATAAGTATAGTCGGACCAAGTTAGCTCCTCAGATGGCAGAGCGCACTCCCAGATACCTATTTGTGCGACAATAGAGGACTGGCCGTATATTTTTTTGAAGTGTGAGAGCGTTTGAGCCTGTTCTTCGATGATCTGCTCTTTTTCAGCCAGTTTTTGTCGTAAACGCTCAATTTCTTCTTGAAGCTGTTCCGGCATAAAAAAGTCCCACTGCTTGTTTCAATTGAAACTATATATAATCATAGCTGCTAATTTATTAAATTCCTGAAAAGCTGCGCTTTCTACCATGAAAATTCCGAATATCCGCAAAGGAGCAGACACTTGATGAACGACTGGCTTTATGCCCTATACTGGCAACATTGAGGCAAGTAAGGGGACGTAAGATTGGCAGGGGACACGCACTCCCGAATAAAATGGGTGGCTGGTGTTCTCGCTATCTGGCTTACATGCATCGTGATTTATCTGGCGCTGTCAATTCATGCGTCTTTAAGACATGTGGCCAGCGAACTGAATGAAGCTGGCTTTCTTCTTCACCGTACAATTTCGCAACATGTCGCACAACATGATGCGCATATGACGACATTGGCCTCGCTCATTCTCGCGGATGAACGTATGCAGCCAGAGCTGCTCTCACAAGTCAGCGATAGCATCATGCGTTTCTACCCGCGCATAAAAGCTATTCAGGAAATCGAGATAACATGGCGTGAACCTTCCGCCACGACAGATGTCCGGCAGATTTTGTCAACGCCGCCCGATGCACCAACGCCGGATTACCAATCCCTTGGTAGAGACATTTTTGTGCAGAAAGCGGGCGAAGTCAAAAGCTATTTAAATTCATCTTCAAAGCTGGAATATCTGCTTGCCAAGAAACTCAGGGATACCAATCCCGCTTTGGCGCTCGTTATGCAGATCGATCCAAAGCGGCTGATGGATATGGACGAACTGCCTGACTGGGCAAGCCTCAAACTGCTGCTCGACGGTTCAGTCATCATGGAACAAAAAGCCGTGCAGCAGACGTCAGACTGGCTCTCGTCACCGCAGTTTAGCCGCATGATCGACAGCCAGTCACAACCGCTTCAACTCATCATGGAGCGGCCTGTCTCACTTGCAGAACTTATCGATAGTATTTTGCTTGTCGTTGTATCAGTCGTCAGTCTCGTTGTTCTTTTGCTGCTCGGATATAGCTTACAACACAGGCGCGAGGTCCGGCGCTTAAAAACCTCCGCAGATATGGCCGAACAACGCAGCATAACACTTGCGCGTGAAACGCGCTTGGCACATGCGGAAAGAGTCAATTCGATGGGTGAACTGGCGTCAGGCATTGCACATGAACTGGCACAGCCCTTGACGGCACTGATGAGCCAGAGCCGTGCTGCGGAACGTCTTATCGAGCAGTCAGGCATCGACAACGCTCTTTTGAAAAAGGCAATGGCTGCCAACGTTCGCGAGGCAAGACGTGCCGGTGACATGCTCAAACGTATGCGTGACTATATCAGCAATCGCCCGCCAAAGCCCGTCGCTGTTGCGATCAACAGCATCATTCATGACACTGTGGAACTACTCAATAACGACCTTGAGCAGCGTGGCATCGCGATCAATCTGGCGCTCGCATCAGACCTGCCGGTGCTGATGGCCGACCCGGTTGAGCTGGAACAGATTTTCAACAATTTGATCCGCAATGCCGCCGATAGCCTGCAAGAGGCAAGTATTGCAAAAGGACAGATCACAGTCTCAACGTTGAGAGAAAGCGATCATATCAAAATCGAGATTTCCGACAATGGACCGGGTATTGCTGCGGATTTGCGACCGCGTCTGTTTGAGCCATTTTTCACCACGAAAAAAGATGGCATGGGATTGGGATTGGCCCTTTGCTCGACGTTGGTTGAACGCGTCGGCGGGCACATTGATGCCGGTAACCATAAAGATGGCGGCGCTTGCTTCATAGTCACACTACCCATTCAAGATAAGGAACGCAGCACTTGACCGGCACAACTATCTATCTGGTTGACGACGACGAAGCCGTGCGTGACGGGCTTTCAATGCTGCTTTCTACCTATGGCATGATGGTCGAAACTTTCGCGGATCCCACCAATTTTCTCGCCCATATCGACGAGAAACAACCCGGAATATTATTGCTCGATTTACGCATGCCAATGATAAGCGGATTGCAAGTACAGCAAAAACTGACCGAACGAGGCATCAATTGGCCAATCGTGATGATCACCGGGCATGGCGATGTCAACGCATGCCGCCGTGCATTCAAGGCAGGTATATCCGACTTTCTCAGTAAACCGATTGACGAAGATGTGCTGCTTGATGCGATTCATTCGGCGCAGAAACTATTGCAGACGGGCATGGAAAAGCGGGAGGCCGTCGATCTCCTTGCCAGCCTGACAAGTCGGGAGCGTGAAGTGTTTGATCTTGTTTGCCAAGGCTTCGCCAGCAAAGACATCGCTGGTGCGCTCGATATTTCTGCGCGAACCATTGATGCACATCGCGCCAATATTGCTGAGAAGCTCAAAACCAGCTCCGTAGCCGAATTTGTTCGCCTTACCGTCGCAGCATCTCAGTAAAACTACCTAGTCAGCCTCGTGCCTTCGCGGATTCCTAACTGGATCATCGACCTTTAGAACTGTGATCAGAAAGTGAACACTTTCAACGCATGGTTCAAAAGGAGATACGACTATGAAGCGCATTTTTCTAGCCGCTACTGCCGCTGCCCTCATGACGACTGCTGCATCCGCACAGATCCTTGAAGAAAAGAACATGCCAATGGAGCTGGCCAACACAATCGCTCGCGAAGCAGTCGCTGCATGTGCGGCTGATGGCTACAATGTTGCTGCCGCAGTTGTTGATCGTGCCGGTGTGCTTCGTGCTCTTCTACGTGCGGACAATGCAGGATCGCACACACCTGAAGCCGCCCGCCAGAAAGCTTACACGTCATCGTCATCGCGTATGCCCACAAGTGCGATGGCTGAAAACATCACCAAAAATCCGGCAGCCGCTGAACTGGCATCTATCGATGGCTTCCTCGTTCTGGCCGGTGGCGTTCCAGTTAAAGTTGGAGATGCAACCATCGGTGCAATCGGTGTAGGTGGGGCTCCCGGCGGACAATTCGACGAAGCCTGCGCTCTTACAGCGATCAGCAAAGTTCAAGATCAGCTGAAATAATAATGAAAGCGCATCCCGAAAAGTGTGAAACGGTTTGCGGGATGCGCGCTAAAACAAATGTTGAGAGCGCCGATATGATCCAATCAGATCGAAACGCGCGATGATATCAGCAGCGCTGTCGGGTTTCTCGGCAGCGCTGCAAAGTTTTGTGACGCTCTATATATCAGCCCAGAATTAGATAACGCGACACGATGAGAACTCCTCGACGGGTTCGAACGATGCCCTCTCTACCATTTATATTTTTAAGCGTAAAAACTTGCATGTACTGAACGAATTATTTCGATCCGATTGCACCTTAAAAGCATTGTCGTTTACAATGTCTTGGCTCTTCTCCGGACGCGTTAAACCATGTTAGAAGGCCATTATGAGTGTGCAGTCTGCCGATTTTCCAATTTATAACCCGCCTCTGGAGCCTTATGTTTCCATCATTCATCGTGATGCGGACATTCTTGTGCTAGATAAGCCGAGCGGACTGCTCTCCGTACCCGGACGGCATCCTGCCTTGTGGGATAGCCTTGCCACGCGTGTGCAAAAGCAATTTCCAAAGGCCCTTATGATCAACCGTTTGGATAAGGATACGTCGGGTCTGGTGTTGATGTCGCTCCATCGCAAGGCACATGCGGCTGTTGCCGCACAGTTTGAATCCCGCACCACCCAGAAATCTTACGTAGCGGAAGTGTGGGGGCACGTCGAAAACGATGAGGGCCTGATCGATCTTCCGCTGGCAATCGACCCGGAAAACAAGCCACGTCATCACGTGGATCATGAAAACGGCAAGCCCGCACAAACGCTCTGGCGCGTCCTGAAACGTGGTGAACACACAACGCGGCTACAATTGTCTCCGTTAACTGGCCGAACGCACCAGTTGCGCGTTCACATGAAAGCATTAGGACATGTGATCCTTGGTGATGAGTTCTATGCCGATGGTGCAGCGCTTACCACCGCTGATCGCTTGCTATTACACGCTGAAGAAATTGCCTTCCAACACCCAGACGGGCGCAATGTGCAATTCACGGTCCCGTGCCCGTTCTGAGAGCAATCATGTCGCAAAAATCGGAAACATCAAAGCTTGTCGTTGATTTTGTAGGTGGTGCGGTGGGGCACCGATTCCGTTCTGGCGAAGGGCGAGATCAAGCGTTGCCCAAGGCTGTAGGATTTTCGCGTGGTGTAACGCCCGACATTGTTGATGCAACAGCAGGCTTGGGGCGTGATGCGTTTCTGCTCGCCTCTTTAGGTGCAAAGGTCACAATGATCGAGCGGTCAAAACAAATGTACGACTTACTCAGTGAAGGACTGGCGCGGGCGGATGTGGAGGGTGGCAGATATTCCGAAACTGTAGCGCACATAACTTTGCTGCATGGCGATTCCTGCCAGCTCTTGCCATCATTGAAGCCCAAAGTCGTACTTGTCGATCCGATGCATCCGCCTCGAGGCAATTCAGCATTGGTTAAAAAAGAG
>Ga0213829_1000104_pt1 | contig 113349 bp, 103 predicted proteins | sample MC6MC0896MG_FD_180665 | JGI IMG/M metagenome (GOLD analysis project Ga0213829, IMG submission 180665) | Enriched soil aggregate microbial communities from Iowa State University, Ames, United States - MC6-MC0896-MG | ecosystem: Environmental > Terrestrial > Soil > Unclassified | place: USA... | reverse complement strand
TTCACCTTCTTTGCTTTCTTCGCCTTCCTTTTTCTCGGCAGGGCGAACCGCAAAAACATAATCACCATAGAGGCTCGATACGATCGTAGTTTGTGGCAGAGTGATGATGTTTTCTTCCGTTGGAAGTTCAACGCGAACCTGCACAAACTGTCCCGGCGTCAACTTATGATCGGGATTTTCAACCTCGGCACGAACAGAGACAAGACGCGTGGATGGATCGATTTTCGGATCAATACCGGTAATGGTGCCGGTGAAATCAAGCGAATCCATTCCCTGACCAAGCTTAATGGTCTGACCAAGCTTGATCATCGGCAATGACAATTCAGGAATTGTAAAATCGACACGCATGGTATCGACCTGCTGCAAGGTCGCAATGACAGTTCCCGGCGTAAGATACTGACCAAGATCGACCTTCGAGATACCGATAATACCGTTAAAAGGTGCCACAACAATTTTCTGGTCGAGAACAGCCTGAGACTTTACAACAGCGGCCTTCTTGGCACTCGCTGTGGCCTCGGTCGAATCCGCATCAGAAACCGTACCAAATCCGCTGGTACGCAAACTCTGGGCGCGCTTCAGATTCTGGTCAGCGAGGACCGATTCAGCCTGCGCGGCAGCCACGTCAGCCTTCTCAATGCTGCTTTCCATTTCAAGAAGCACATCGCCCTGCTTGACGTCCTGATTGGCTTTAAAATTGATTGTCTGAACAATGCCACTGAGCTGAACCGTCAGATCAACACCGTTTTTTGCGTTTGCAGTGCCGATAGCTTCAATACCCGGTGTCCATGACGAAGGCGCGACCGTTATCGTTGAGACGGTCTGCGCAGGCTGCTTCATATTGGCAAAAAAGTCTTTAATGGCTTTTTCTCTGAACAGGTTGAAGCCGACCAGCCCCCCCACGACGATCACGAGAAAGATAATTGCCAGAATAAGGCGTTTGATCATTGCGGATGCACTCCAGGGCGTCGTTGATGTGCGCCCCTTTTGTTCCTCACAATTTGGTCGCACGTATTTTACTTGAATAACTGTTGAAAATAACTGTACCGTCCGGACGGTATTGTCAACTACGCAACTGTCAGGAGACCTGAGGAATTGCCAACAAAGAATAAGGTCTCTTCGCGGGAGCGCATTTTACGTGCGGCAGTGGAACTCGCGCAGGAAGTTGGACCAGCACATATATCTTTAGATGCAGTGGCGGCACGTGCAGGCCTTTCCAAGGGCGGCTTACTTTATTCGTTTCCAACCAAGGCAAAGCTGCTTGAGGGCGTTGTCGAAGAATATATGAAAGAACACGAACGCGCCATGGAGGTGCAGGAAAGTCTCCAGAGCGGCGAGAAGAACCGCATCGCGCGCGCTTTCTTCGATGTTTTTCGTATTCAGGCTGATGATGAACCGCCAGCCAGCGGAATTCTGGCTGCTATGGTCGAAAACCCGGACTTCATGATCCCGGTACGCCATTATCATCGATCGGTTCTTGATCGTATGCTCAAAGATGCAACCGACCACGATCTTGTTTTGGTTACCTATCTGGCTCTTTCGGGGCTGGAATGCGGTCGGCTGCTTGATTGTGACATCGTCAGTGACGACGAAAGGCACTCGGTCATCTGTCGGCTAGAGAAGCTGCTCGAAGCCGACTGATGTATTTACATCATAAAGCGTTGCCGTTTCTGATTGAATAGAGCAGCCGCTCTAAGTATCTGTTTTATAGCATTATTCTACGCAAAATCGCTACGCTTTTTTTGCTGGAAATGCTCTGGCAACCACCGGAACATAGTTTTCCAGTTCTGGCGCAGGAAAATGAACAGTTTTTTCTGTTTCGGCTGAAAGATAGAGCCCCATCATCATTTCGACCACGGCAAGACCATCGGCAAATGTTTCAATGGGTGTTATGCCTTTGCGGAAACATTCGGTCATGTGACGATTTTCATCTGTGTAGCCATAAACGCCTGCCTCATCTTCCAACACCGGCATCAGCCCCTGTTCGGCATTCTGCTTTTCAACGAGATCTTCACCCTCACCGCCCTTGACCTCGCGCGACATAAAAATGCGCAGCCCCGTATTCAGCGAATTATATTCAAGCGCATATTCAGGCCCCAAAAGTTCAAGCTGGATACGCAATCCTGCGCCCACATAGGCCCATGATGTGGTGGCTTCGATCATCAGCTCATTGCCGTCTTCATCTTCAAGTGCGACGACGCCGCGTGCAAAATCTTCAGATGGTCTGTTGCGATAATCGACGCCGGAACCATAACGTTCGCGCAACTGATCGGCATAATGCGGACGCGTCCATTTGAGATTGGCAACCGTACCATTGACCGATTTAACCCGCAGCGCGTTCCGCTTTGCATCAGGTGGCGTCAGAAGATGCCGCGCAACTTCAAGACTATGGCACATCATATCGGACAACACGCCGCCGCCCTGTTTGTCGCCTTGCCAGAACCACGCTTCATGCGGACCGGAATGCTCTTCGGCTGCTCGCGCAAGATAGGGCCTGCCAGTTGTTGCAGCCGCCCTGCGCCAGATAATTTCCTTGCCACGCGTCACCGGCGTGCAGAAAACCTGATTTTCGAGATAGCCGTGATTAAGCTTAGCATCTTCGGCGAGATGCAGCATTTCGCGCGCTTCGCCAACCGTTCGCGCAAGCGGCTTTTCACAGGCAACCGCAAAGACTTTCGAGCGCCCTGCCTTCACCTCTGCATGAATAACGCGCATGATGTCAAGGCGCGTGTGATTGGGTGATGTGACCCAGATTGCATCGACATTTTCATCGGCAAGCATGCTCTCAAGTGTTGCATGCGAACGGCATTCACCCAGTTCAAGCTCAGAAACAAGTCTGGCAAAGCGCGACCGCTTTTGCTCATCGCGACTATAAACTGCAACGACATCAATATTGCGCACACCAATCATCGAGCGGAGATGAAACTGTGCGATGAAACCGGAACCGATAAAGCCGATCCGCAGTCGCTCTTTAGGCAATGTCGTCATGTATTCCTCCCGAATATGATTAGTCCCTTGGCGCTGGTCCCGTTGTTCCGCGAATGCTCAGCGTGGTTTCAAGCTGGCGCGACGGCAGCGTATTGGCTTCCCCGGATATGAGTTTTAAAAGCATCCGCATGGCCTGACGCCCAATCTCATCACGCGGCTGGCTGACCGTTGTGAGCGGCGGATAAAACGTTTCGCTTAGAAAAATATCGTCGAAACCGATGATCGAAACATCGGACGGCACCGAAAATCCAAGCCGCCGCAACTCGTTGATTGCGCCGATTGCCATTTCGTCATTGGCTAGAAAAATCGCAGTCGGTCGATCTTTTCGCGAAAACAATTCGCGACAAGCCGACTGCCCACGCTCCAGCGTATAATCGCCCGGCAGATCATAACCATTTGGCACCAACAGCCCGGCATCGGACATTGCCGCCAGATAACCTTCGCGACGCATGATGCTCATATACTCAGGCATGGGCCCCTGCACATGCGCAATCCGTTCATGACCAAGGCCAATCAGATGCTGCACCGCGTCATAGGCCGCTTTGCGGTTATCGATATGGACATTTGGCACATCGAGATCTTCGATCAGTTCAAGCGCCACGACGAGCGGCTTGCGAACTGGCCCCTTGAGACTGCGCACCGTTTCATCGCCAAGTGCGCCCGTCATGAGGATCATGCCATCGGCATGGCCATCCTGAAGCATTTCAAAATATTCGGCAGCGCGCAGCGGATCATTATTGGCATTTCCCATCAGGACCGAAAAACCCGCAGCACGCGCTTCCGCTTCCACACCTTTGAATATTTCAAGATAGAACGGATTGGACACATCGCGCACGACCAGCAGAATTGCCATAGAGCGCTGCATACGCAGATTGCGCGCTGCAATATTGGGGCGATAATCAAGCTCCAATGCTGCGGCGCGAATACGCTTCTCTGTCCCTTCCGCCACAAGACCAGAACCGCTCAACGCGCGTGACACTGTGGCCGTCGACACACCCGCCCGGTCTGCAATGTCCTTGATCCTCGCCCTCTCATGCATTGTCATATACCTGTACTCAGCCTCTCATCGACCGGCTTCGACCGTAAAACAGCATCAGGACCAGCAGCGTTGCGCCGAAAATCATCTGCCGCCCGGATTCGTCAATATTCACCGTCGTGAGAATGCTTTGAAGAACGGTGAGCAGAACCGCACCTGCCATTGTGCCGGTATATCCGCCCTTTCCGCCCGAAAGCGGCGTGCCGCCGAATACGACCGCAATGATGGAAGGAAGCATATATTGCTCACCCACATTGGAAAATGAGGAGCCGGAATAGCCGAGCAGGCACACACCGGCAAGGGCTGCAAACATTCCCGATAACGTAAACAGGCTGATGCGAATAAGCCGTACCGGAACGCCTGCCATATGGGCCGCGTGTTCATTGGAGCCAATAGCGAAAATCCGTGTGCCAAAAACCGTGCGATAAAGCATGAAAGCCATAGCAAGGCCGATCACGATCCACAGCCACAAGATACCCGGCAAACCAAGCAAAAATGGCTGCGTAACGAAAGACGTGAGTCCCGGTGCAGCGCGCCCGGATGGAATGCCATTGCGGATAACCACAAGCAGGCCCTGCAAAACACCAAGCATACCGAGCGTCATAACCAGAGGTGGAATGCGCAGAATGGTGACACCAATGCCGTTTACCGTTCCAAACAATCCGCCCACAAAAAGTGCTAAAACCAAGGCTGGGATGATGCCGCCATTAGCGCCATCCATCATGTTACCCGCAACAATGGCCGCAAGCGACACGACACCACCAACCGAAAGGTCAATACCTTCGCGCCCACCCAGGATCACCAGATTCTGACCTGCAGCTACAATGCCGAGCAACGCCGCAACAATCAGCAGGCGCAAAATTTGCTGCCCGCTTGCAAAACCCGGCGAAAGCATCTCGCCCAAGGCCAGCAGCGCCACAATCAGAAGAATGGCGATAAGAAGGGGCTGGCGCAGCAATGAGACAATCGAAAGGCTGGCAGTGTTGGTCTGCGTTGTCATGCATTTGCCTTTCTGGAAACGATGATCCCAACCATCAGCGCAACAAGGATCGCTAAGCCCTGAACAAGGTTTTGCCATTCCGATGGGGTGCCGACGAAGAACACCAGAGAACTGATCAGTCCGATGATGAAGGCGCCAATTACCGAGCCCACAACACTTCCGACACCGCCCGCAAGCGCTGTTCCACCCAGCACCACAGCAGCAACGCTGAACAGCGTCATCTTTCCGCCGACAAGCGGATCACCGCTGGCCGTATCACCAGAAATGCAAAGCGCTGCCAAAGCCGAAAAGAAACCGCAGATCACATAGCCTTTGATGCGAATGAGTGTGACCGGGAGACCGGACTGGAACGCAGCATTGGCATTATCGCCTACCGACAGCATTTGCGTGACAAGAGCGGTACGGGCCAGAAAGCCAACCGCAAGAAGAGCAATCACCAGCACATAAAGCACAAATGGAATGCCGAAATATTCCGACGTATAGATGGTCCAATAGATTTCGGGCACCGGCGTTCCGGCAACCGGCAATAACCAGAGCGCAATTCCGGTAAAGAAAATGCTGGTGGCAAAAGTGGCAACGATTGCCTGAAGCCGCAAGGCAGCAATGGCGATACCATTGAATATCCCGCAGAGCACACCGGTCCCGATCCCCACCAGACAGGCAAGAATAACCTGAAATCCACCGCCACCCCAGCGTTCCATAAGGATAACGATTACAACATTGACCAGAGAAACAATGCTTCCAGCCGACAAGTCAATATCGCCGGAAAACACCACGTAAGTCTGCGCAACGGCCAGTAACATCAATGCAAGATAGGTGCTTATAAGCCCGGTGAGCGAACCAAAGCTAAGGCTGTTTGGTTCAAAAAATCCGTTCAGCGCGAGAAGTGCTGCAAGAATAATCAGTGCCGGAAAAAATGGGAACCGCGTCACCAGACGTTTAAGCGCACCAGATTGCGTGGAACTTGTCATATCAATTGACATCATGCAGCCTCATATGCAGCGCGGTAGAGGTTGAAACGCGTGCGCTCGCTTCCGGTCAGTTCGCGCGTGACAGCCCCACCGTTAAACACAAGAATACGATCTGCATTATCCAGCAATTCACTATCCTCGGATGAATAGAGAATGATGCTCATGCCATCGGATGCAAGCTTGCGGATCAGCGCAAAAAGATCGGCTTTCGCAGACAAGTCGATGCCTTTTGTGGGATCATCCAGCAGCAGTACCTGTTGCCGGTCGATAAGCCAGCGGCCAATGACAATCTTTTGCTGATTACCACCAGAAAGCGAACTGATTGGATGCGACAGACTTGCAAAGCGAGTCTGCATCGCCTGCAATGCAGGCATAATTTTTTCTTTGAGAGTGCCCGGCTTTACCAGATGTACGCGCTCCCGCAGAAAATGAACCGGCGACAGGTTTTCCATTATTGGGCGTCCGGTTATCACGCCATCGCGCACGCGGTCGCCCGACACATAGGCAAAGCCTTGACGGATGGCCTGTCGCGGAGATTTGACCGTGATGGTCTTGCCGTTCAGTGTCACAATGCCATCTTTGATTTGCGAAGCGCCAAAAATGGCGCGCAATACGGCTGACTGCCCCTGACCATGCAAGCCGCCAAGTCCTAGGATTTCGCCTGCCGCAACCTCAAAAGAAACATTGTGAAAATGCTTACCTGAGATCTGCGACACAGTAAGCGTCGTTTTCCCACGGTTAGAAGTCGATGTCTGAATCGGCGTATTTTCAGAATGTACACCCGGCGCTTCGCCCACCATTTGGCTGACGATACCTGCCTGATCGATATCCGATATATGCGTCGTTGCAATGGTTTCACCATCACGAATAACGGTTACACGATCACCAATCGCAAAAATCTCATCCATGCGATGCGATATGAAAACAATTGCGCGTCCTTGAGACTTGAGTTCCCGAAGCACCTCGAAAAAACGCTCTGCCTGTGAGCGATCAAGCGACGATGTCGGCTCATCAAAAATCAGGATCGGTGCTTCACTTGCCAGCGTCTTCATGATCTCTACAAGCTGCCGCTGGTCTTCGCGCAGGCTATTGACTGGCGCGTCAGCGGAAAAATCATCGCCCGTAACACCCTTGAACAAGGAAATGTACCTTTCGGCGCGCTCTTCAACAGATCGACGGTCAACCAGAATCCCGGCTTTACGCGGCAAATCGGCAAGCGAAATATTCTCCGCAACGCTTCGATGCGCGGACAGACTAAGTTCCTGATAGAAAATGCCAATACCCAAAGCGCGCGCGGCGCGCGGGCCTGAAACCGTTACCGGCTGGCCATTGAGCACTACCTCGCCCTCATCCGGCCGTACACTTCCTGCAACGATTTTGCAGAGCGTACTTTTGCCGGAGCCATTCGACCCGATCAGCACATGGACTTCACCTGACTTCAAATCGAGATCGCCACGCTTGAGCGCAAGTGTGGCTCCATAGGCTTTACGGACACCACGAATGATGAGTTCGGTCATATCTTTTTTCCGGTATGGCGAAGCAGGGCGCGAGAAATCAAACGCCGTCAGCGTTTTCATCGCTGGGCACCCAACAATTCAGCCGCTTAAGCGATAAGGCCGGGCGCAAAAATGCACCCGGCCCTCTCTGCATCCTATTTGAAGAGCTTTTCCGCGTCTTCAATCGACAATGTCGATGTGTAGGAATAGTAGCCCGGCTTGCCGTCCATCGCTTTATAGACTTCCTCGAAATTCGTGGAATCGATGAACGGAATTTCCAGATAATGCGCGTTCTTGTACTGACCGTCAGACGGCTGTTCCTTGAACTCCTTACCCTGCAACTTGAGCACGGCAACATTGAGCGCACTTGCCATCACGCCGGGAGGATTAACGGCTGCACCGGAGTTCAGCTTGTCATTCTTCCACAGATCAAGGAAGTCCTTGCGGATTTCACCGGTTGCCGCAATGGAATCCGTCTTCTTGGCATCGATAATCGAGCGCCACGCACCGGCTGCCATACCATCCTGAACATAAACGCCGTTGATGTCTGGATAGGTTGCAAGCAAATTCTGCATTGCCTGCTGACCCTGAGCCTGATCCCAGTTGGCGTTCACTTCATTGATGATCTTAATATCAGGATAGTTTTTAAACGCATCCTTATAGCCATCGACGCGCATCTGGTTTGCCGGATGCCCTGCAACACCGTTGATTGCAACAACATTGCCCTTGCCATCAAGTGTCTTGGCTAGCCATTCGCCACCCTTGCGGCCATAATCCGTCTGATCGATACCGACATAGATCGCATCTTTAGAAGACACTTCAGCATCGGTCGCAATAACCAGAATGTCTTTCTGCGCTGCCTGTTTGAAGATCGGATCGAAAGCAGTCGGGCTATTCGGGTTGATGATGATTGCATCAACGCCCTGACTGATGAAGTTACGAACCTGAGCAATCTGCCCCGGCACATCGACATTGGCGCTCTGAACCACAACCTCGACATCAACGCCGCGTTCTTTCCACTTCGCAGCGGCTTCCTTGGCTTCGTCGATCATCTGGGTGCGCCATTCGCTGCCAACCCAGCCATTGCTCAAACCGATCTTGAAAGATTCAGCGTGAGCAGAAAAAGCGGTCAGTCCCAAAACTGCGACAGCCGACAGTAGACATTTTGTCAGTTTAACCATGCTCTCCTCCCATAGAACTTGATGAAATCGATTGTAGCCACAAATGTAATCGATTGCATAGCGTTATTTTGAAGGAATCATATTTCGTGCAGACAATAATAAGCGCCCCCGATTAGAGCATCATCCGACCAGAGTGAAACGAGGATCAATAAGATTATGCTTAAGATAAAAAGCCTTAGAGCGCCGATCTGATAAAATCAGATCGGCGCTCTAAGGCGCGTTTTTGAAACTTAAATATGATCGAAATATCAAAGGGCTGCTATATCGCCCCTCTCCCATCCGGCGGTCGTCTCAGCCGCAAAATCCTCAAAACGGTTCTCTGCAATCGCTGCACGAATGCCCTGCATCAGATACTGATAATAGGCAAGATTGTTCCATGTCAGCAGCATACCGCCAAGCGCTTCGCCCGCTTTCACCAGATGATGCAGATATGCCCGGCTATAATCGCGCGTTGCAGGGCAATTGGATTCCGGATCAAGCGGACGATGATCATCGGCATGACGCGCATTGCGCAGGTTCACTTTTCCAAAGCGCGTGAAAGCCAGTCCATGGCGACCGGCACGCGTCGGCATCACGCAGTCGAACATATCAATACCGCGTGCGACAGACTTTAAAATATCATCTGGCGTACCAACGCCCATCAGATAGCGCGGCTTTTCTGTTGGCAGTATCGGACAAACCACTTCAAGCATGTCGAGCATAACGCTTTGCGGTTCACCCACTGCCAGACCACCAACGGAATAGCCTTTGAGATCCATCGCCTTCAGTGCTTCGGCAGACCGTTCACGCAATTTGGCATTGTCGCCGCCCTGCACGATGCCGAACATCGCCTTGCCTGCCTGTGTGCCAAAGGCAACCTTGCAGCGTTCAGCCCAGCGCAACGACAATTCCATCGCGCGTTCGGTATTTTGTTCCGGTGATGGCAGCGCTACGCATTCATCAAGCTGCATTTGAATGTCGCTATCGAGTAGCCCTTGAATTTCGATAGAGCGCTCCGGCGTCATTTCATAAGGCTTGCCATCAATATGCGAACGGAAAGTCACGCCATTTTCATTGAGCTTGCGCAGTTGTGCGAGCGACATGACCTGAAAACCGCCGGAATCCGTCAGGATCGGGCCTTTCCAGCCGCCAAATTCGTGCAATCCGCCAAGACGCGCCACGCGTTCCGCGCCCGGACGCAGCATCAAGTGATAGGTATTGCCGAGTATAATATCGGCGCCAAGGTCCTTTACCTGATCCATATACATGGCTTTGACGGTTCCGGCTGTACCAACCGGCATGAAGGCAGGCGTACGAACCACGCCGCGCGGCATGGAGATTTGGCCCTGGCGCGCCGCGCCATCACGCGCCAACACTTTGAATTCAAAATTTTCGCTGGTCATGCCGTGTCTCTAATTAATTACGCTGGAAAAGGAAACAGGTTCATGCGCGTTCAAAGCATTTCCAGCAAAAGTGCGAAGCGGTTTTGCGTGGGATAATGCGTAAAACAAATAGTTAGAGCGACTTTATTTAAAGTCGCTCTAAAAGACTCGCATCCCCGTAGGAATAGAAGCGATAGCCGGTTTCGATTGCGCGTTTATAAGCCTCTTGCATCGTATCGAAGCCGCTAAAGGCCGAAACAAGCATAAAAAGCGTAGAACGCGGCAGATGGAAATTGGTCATCAGCAGGTCAACAGCACGGAACTTATAGCCGGGCGTGATGAAAATATCGGTTGGGCCTGCCCATGGCCGAACAATGCCATCTTCGCCAGCGGCACTTTCAATAAGCCGTAGCGACGTCGTGCCAACACAGATGACGCGGCCTCCGCGCGCATGAACAGCGTTCAGTGCATCGGCAGTTTGCTGCGATACATAGCCGATTTCGGAATGCATCTTGTGGTCAGTTGTGTCGTCGGCCTTCACAGGTAAGAATGTCCCCGCGCCCACATGCAGCGTCACAAAGTGCTCTTCAATGCCGCGTTCGCGGATTTTTGCAAGCAGATCAGGCGTAAAATGCAGGCCAGCCGTCGGGGCAGCTACGGCCCCCTCTTCACGCGCATAAACAGTCTGATAATCTTGGCGATCGCGCTCATCTTCCGCACGCTTGGATGCAATATAAGGCGGCAGCGGGATATGGCCTACACTTGCAATCGCTTCATCGAGCATTGCACTGCTCAGGTCAAACACCAGCAAAACTTCGCCTGCATCGCCTTTTTCAGCGACGGTTGCGTCAAGCGTGCCAAGAAAGCAGCTTGAACCGGAATGGCCAAAGCGGATGCGGTCGCCTTCCTTCACGCGCTTGGCAGGACGTAAGAATGCCTTCCAGCGATCAGGACCAGTGCGCATATGCAGCGTTGCACTGACCTGCGAAATATTGCCGTCACGCTCGCGCATGCCCTCAAGCTGAGCCGGAATAACCTTGGTGTCGTTGAAGACAAGCGCATCGCCCGGCTGCAAAAGATCAGGCAATTCAAATACCTGTCGATCCTCGAATGGCTGACCGGGACGTACGCGCAACAGCTTGGCGTGATCGCGCGGCTCTACGGGGCGCAGTGCAATACGCTCATCCGGTAAATCGAAATCGAAAAGATCAACACGCATCGTAAACCTCATGAAAGCAGTTCCGCGACATGTCAGCCAGCGAAAATGCATCAAAGAAAGTGCGGCCCCGGCAAAACCGGAGCCGCATTATTGCATTCAAAACAACCGGATCAGATGTCGGAAGCGATACGTGCAGTAACGATCGTGTCTGGATCGGTCACTGGTTCGCCGCGCTTGATCTTGTCCACATTGTCCATACCTTCGATAACCTGACCCCATACGGAGTACTGGCGGTCAAGCCAAGGTGCATCGGTGAAGCAGATGAAGAACTGCGAATTGGCCGAATTTGGATTCTGCGAACGCGCCATCGAAGCCGTGCCGCGCTTATGCTGGGTGTTTGAGAACTCTGCCTTCAGATCAGGCTTGTCCGAACCGCCCATGCCAGCGCGCGAACCGTTGAAATGCGCGCCACCAGTCTTACCGAACTTCACGTCGCCAGTCTGCGCCATGAAGCCGTCGATAACGCGGTGAAACACAACGCCGTCATAAGCACCTTCACGTGCCAGTTCCTTGACGCGCTCAACATGGCCGGGCGCAAGGTCAGGATAGAGTTCGAGAACAACATTGCCCTTGGTGGTTTCAAGAACGAGTGTGTTTTCCGGGTCTTTGTAAGCCATCGGGCCTCTCCTATTAAGCGTACCCAAAATGTTGAATGCTGTTAAAGCAGGGATACGCATTGATTTAGAGCATAATCCGACCTTCTATAAACGAAGGATCGATAAGATTATGCTTATGATAAAAGACTTTAGAGCACTGCTCTAAAACTTAACTCTTGTCGGCCTGCAAGGTGGCCTTGATGATCTTGTCTGGGCTTTCAACCGAACCATTATCGGATTCGCTGCCCTTTTTGATCTTATCGACAACATCCATGCCACTGACAACCTTGCCAACGACAGTGTACTGACCGTTCAGGAATGCACCATCATTGAACATGATGAAGAACTGCGAATTGGCAGAATCGGGCGACTGGCTGCGCGCCATGCCGACCGTACCGCGCACGAAAGGCTCTTTCGAGAATTCAGCCGGAATATTCGGAAGCTCCGAACCACCCGTGCCAACACGCGATGCATTGAACCCCTTGTCGACATTCCCAAACTTAACATCGCCCGTCTGCGCCATGAAGCCCGGAATCACACGGTGGAACGCAACGCCATTATAAGCGCCTTCGCGTACCAGCTTTTCGATCTGTTCAACATGCTTAGGCGCAAGTGCCGGATTCAATTCGATAGCGACATCGCCATCTTTGAGTTGCAGAACAAGCGTGTTGTCTGCAGCAAATGCCATCGAGCTTGCGCCCTGAGACAAAGCAACAATGGCAGCTGCGGCAAACGCCGAACGAATGAATGACATGATCAAGAAACTCCCTGAATCAGGATTTGAATTTTGCTTCAAGCGCCGTGGCGACGGCGACCGGAACGAAGGGCTTTATATCGCCACCCATTGAGGCAATCTGGCGAACCAATGTGGCGGTAATTGTGCGCACCGCCGGATCAGCCGGCAGAAAGACGGTCTGCAATTCCGGTGCCATTGTACCGTTCATGCCTGCCATCTGCATCTCATAGTCGAGATCAGTACCATCGCGCAAACCGCGAACCATCAGCTTGGCATCGTGCTCGCGTGCTGCATCGATAACGAGCGCATCAAAAGAGATGACCGATACGCGCTTTGCATCTTTGCCCAGCAAAGCCGCAGCGCTCAAGCCAATGAGTTGCACGCGTTCCTCAAAACTGAAAAGCGGCTTTTTGCCCGGATGAACGCCAATCGCGACAATAACTTTGTCTGCAAGGCGCAGCGCACCTTTCAGAACATCCATATGGCCGTTGGTGATCGGGTCGAACGAACCCGCGTAAATCGCAATCGTCATTTCTTCCAGCTAGCCTTTTCTCGTCAGATTTTCAACAACAACCACGATTGGAAAGAAATCAGAAACCAAGAAAACAAATGAATACGATGATGAACAGCGATTTCACGACGAGTTCACAACCGGTTTACCAGGACAGGCGCAAGTTTGTTGCAACCTTTTCGCTTCTCAAGCGTATCTATAATGAAAGGATACCGCGATGATGATATTTCTTCTGGCATTATCCATGATGGTAGCAATGGCTGTATCGGCGATTGTTTTGCTTCTGGAAGAGAACGAAGCAAAGCGCCAACGCGTTCGTCCCGCCGCATTCAGCTTGAGTTCCATGCGTAAACTGAGTTCGCATTAAAGATAGTTTTTGAGTATAGAGATCGCCAGTTCCCTCCAGTCCTGGCATCCGAAAAAGGCCGATGGTGAACCATCGGCCTTTTTATTTGGCATATCGAATTGCCTGACACTGCGCGCATCAGGCAAATCCTTATTCTTCGCCAGTGGCTTCTGGTGCATCACCTTCAACAGCTGGCGCATCAGCCTCAACAACGCCATTCTCTTCATCGCTTTCCGTTTCCGAAATGCGTTCGACCGAGACGACCTTTTCGCCATCAGCCGTATTGAAGATCGTAACACCCTTGGTTGAACGTCCGGCGATACGAATGCCACCCACCGGCACGCGAATAAGCTGACCGCCATCCGACACGAGCAGAATCTGATCGCTTGCCTCAACCGGGAACAGAGCAACCAGCTTGCCGATTTCGTCGGTCTTCGACGTATCAGTCGCACGGATACCCTTGCCACCACGACCCGAAACACGGAACTCATAGGATGACGAACGCTTGCCATAACCATATTCACTGACTGTGAGAACGGTCTGCTCGCGTGCCTTCAACTCCTGATAAAGCTCTTCATTCAGTTCGGCTTCAACCGCAACATCTTCACCAACGACAACAATATCATCGGCATCATCCGCACCCTGCGCACGACGCTCAGCAATCGAACGCTTGAGATAGGCGGCACGCAGCGAAGCGTCAGCATCAACGTGATGCAGGATTGCCATCGAAATGACCTTGTCACCATCTGCCAGATTGATACCGCGAACGCCGATCGAATTACGACCAGCAAACACGCGAACATCTGTCACAGGGAAGCGAATGCACTGGCCACCGGCACAGGTCAGGAGAACGTCATCAAATTCGGTACATGTATCGACCGAAAGGATTTCATCACCCTCTTCTTCCAGCTTCATAGCGATCTTACCATTGCGGTTGACCTGAACGAAGTCAGAAAGCTTGTTACGGCGCACCGTGCCGCGTGTAGTCGAGAACATGACGTCGAGATTTGCCCAGGATTCTTCATCCTCAGGCAATGGCATGATCGTGGTAATGCGCTCGCCTTGCTGCAATGGCAGCATATTGATGAGTGCCTTGCCGCGTGATTGCGGATTGCCGACCGGCAGACGCCAGACCTTTTCCTTATAAACAATACCGCGCGACGAGAAGAACAACACCGGCGTATGCGTATTGGCAACAAACAGACGCGTTACGAAATCCTCGTCCTTCGTCGCCATGCCGGAACGGCCCTTGCCGCCACGACGCTGCGCACGATAGGTCGCAAGCGGCACGCGCTTGATGTAACCCGCATGACTGACGGTAACGACCATATCTTCGCGGGCGATGAGGTCTTCATCGTCCATTTCCGCGCCACCAAGACCAAATTCGGTGCGGCGAGGCGTAGCAAATTCGTCACGAACGGCAATCATCTCTTCCTTGACGATTGTCATCACGCGTTCACGCGAACCAAGAATAGAAAGATAATCCTGGATTTCTTCGCCAATCTTGTTCAGCTCATCCGCAACTTCATCGCGACCAAGAGCCGTCAGACGCTGCAATCGCAACTCAAGAATGGCACGTGCCTGCTCTTCCGAGAGGTTGTATGTGTTGTCCGCATTGATCCTGTGACGCGGATCATCAATCAGACGAATCAGTGGCGCCACGTCAGCGGCAGGCCAACGACGCTCCATCAATTGCTCGCGTGCCGTGGCCGGATCCGGCGCACGACGAATAAGAGCAATGATCTCGTCGATATTGGCAACCGCAATCGCCAGACCAACCAGGACGTGGGCGCGATCACGCGCCTTGTTGAGCAGGAACTTCGTGCGGCGTGTCACCACTTCCTCACGGAAGGTAACAAATGCACGCAGCATATCGAGCAGCGCGAGCTGTTCCGGCTTGCCGCCATTCAGTGCCACCATGTTGCAGCCAAAAGAGGTCTGCAAAGGTGTGTAACGGTAAAGCTGGTTCAGCACGACATCGGCTACGGCATCGCGCTTGAGCTCAACCACAACGCGATAGCCATCGCGGTCAGATTCATCACGCAGATCGGAAATGCCCTCGATACGCTTATCACGCACCAGTTCGGCCATTTTCTCGATCATCGAGGCCTTGTTCACCTGATAGGGAACCTCGGTAATGATAATCGCTTCACGATCACCACGCATTGGCTCGATCGACACGAGACCGCGCATGATAACCGAACCCCGACCAGTGCTATAGGCAGAATTAATGCCGGCGCGGCCAAGGATAATACCACCGGTCGGGAAGTCCGGACCGGGGATGATTTCCATGATTTCTTCCAGCTCAATGGCCGGGTTATCGATAAGCGCTATGCAACCATCAATGATTTCGCCAAGATTATGCGGCGGAATATTGGTGGCCATACCGACCGCGATACCGCCCGAACCATTGACAAGAAGGTTCGGAAAGCGCGCTGGCAGAACCATAGGCTCCCGCTCGCGACCGTCATAATTGTCCTGAAAATCAACAGTATCCTTGTCGATGTCCGACAATAGGGATTCCGTGACCTTTTCCAGACGGCATTCCGTATAACGCATCGCCGCTGGCGGATCGCCATCGATGGAACCGAAATTGCCCTGTCCATCCACTAGTGGATCACGCAGGGAGAAGTCCTGCGCCATACGCACCAACGCGTCATAAATAGAAGCATCGCCATGCGGATGGTATTTACCCATCACTTCACCGATCACACCTGCCGACTTTCGGTAGGGGCGATTGTAAGCGAGGTTCATCTCGTTCATGGCATGGAGAATACGCCGGTGCACGGGCTTGAGGCCGTCGCGCACGTCAGGCAGAGCTCTGCTTACGATAACGCTCATTGCGTAATCGAGATAGGAGCGCTGCATCTCCTCAATAATGGAAATCGGTTCGATACCTGTAGGGCCGCTCGGGCCGCCATTCATATCTTCGGAACCGGGTGGAGGCGTTAGATCTGACACTATTCAGATATCTTTCTCAACAGAATCGATAAAGTCACTTTATAGAGCAAAATGGTGCAAAACGCCAATTTCGCGGTCAATTCGAGCAGCTAATTTTACGTATCTTATCAGACACTTGAAAGATATTCACATAAACATCGCGCAATGATGTTGCCTCAACGCGCGCTTTACGTCGACCGAGCGCCGCTCATCGGCTACACTCGACTCTGCAAATCACACAACCAATTCTCAGAAAACGGGGCGAATTTAGCATGGGTTTCTACGATACGGTTTTCAGTGCCTTCGTGACCCTGCTCGTCACAATCGACCCACCCGGTCTGGCTCCCCTGTTTCTTGCCCTCACCCCCGGCATGGATCGCCACCATCGAGGTCAGGTCGCGCTGCGCGCATCCATCATTGGCTTTGGTGTAATGGCGCTGTTTGCCATTGCCGGATCGCAGATACTTGGCATGTTCGGCATCACCATCGGCGCGTTCCGCGTTGCAGGTGGCCTGCTGCTGTTCTGGATCGCTTTCGAGATGATTTTCGAAAAACGAACCGAGCGTAAAGAGAAAAGCGCCGAAGTCGCGATCACCAAAGACCATATCCGCAATATTGCCGCCTTCCCGCTGGCAATACCGCTGATAGCCGGTCCAGGTGCAATTTCCGCAATTGTTCTGACATCCGATTCCTTCACCGGACCGACAGAACATGCCGTCCTGCTGCTGGTCATATTCGCCTGCCTGCTCATTACCTATGTGGTATTGCTTCTTGCGGAGCGCGTGGATCGCTTCCTCGGAGAAACAGGACGCTCGATCCTGACACGTCTGCTTGGCGTTATACTGGCAGCCCTTGCAGTGCAGTTTGTTGCAGATGGCATCAGGACACTGATCAACGGATAAACTACGCCGATCATCGCAAATTATAATTCACTTTAATAAAATAATATAAATTACTGTTTACGAAGCAGTTTTCCTTAAGTGCATTATAAAGAGCTCTATAGATGCCGCCGCTGTTCCGGAATTATCGATCATGACGACGTCATCAGCCTGATTATCGAACAGAACTTCACGCGCCAGACGCTTTTCGATTTGTTCGCGGGTTTCCCGCCCACGCGATGCAAGCCGCTCGGCCAAAACGGACGGTTGAGCCGTTATCAGAACAATGGAACGTGACGGATACTTGCTGCGAATATCCGCCAGAACCCGGCGCGAAACATTGGCGATAACAACACTGCCTTCTGCAAGCCTCGTATTCAGCGATTGCGGCAAGCCATAGCTCAAGCCGTGCGCCTGCCAGTGAAGCGCATAAGCGCCCTCGTCTACAGCGTTGCGAAAAGCTTCTACATCAAGACTATCGTGATCTTCAGTGCCAGGCATTTGCGGTCGTGTTATAATGCGCCGCACAAAATGAAAACGCGTATCGTCTTTTAGTACCGCGCGCGCCGCATCCATGATGGTATCCTTGCCAGCCCCGCTGGGACCGACAACGGCAACAAAACATCCTTTCAGATTACGATCTGCCTGCATCACAGCACATACTCACAACAGAAAATCAGACCATAAGAAATGACGCCGCCTGAATGCACACGCAGCAAATCGCTGCCTCCGCCAGAAGCCATTTCACTGATGTCATTCATTCTGATTACATAGGTCATGCGTTTCGGGAGCCGATTTTATGGAAAATTGGCCAAACCATAATCAAGAATAATAAGCTAAAACAGAAACTTATATTATTCTTTTTATCAATCAGTCTAAATAAAAAAGCGGGCGCTTGTAGCGCCCGCTTTTTCATCAGAATGGAATTTCATCATCAAGGTCGCGCGAGAAGCCACCGCCGCTGCCGCCACCCTGATTGGATGGACCCGACGAACCAAAGTCACCGCCGCCGCCGGAATAATCCGAAACCTGATTGCGATTACCACCGCCGCCGCCACCAAAGGAGCGCCCCTGATCGCCACCTTCACCGCGGCTATCGAGCATCTGAAGTTCACCACGGAATTTCTGCAACACGATTTCAGTCGAGTAACGATCATTACCGTTCTGATCCTGCCATTTACGTGTCTGAAGTGCACCCTCAATGTAAACCTTGGAACCCTTCTTCAAATACTGCTCTGCCACTTTGGCAAGATTTTCGTTGAAGATGACAACACTGTGCCATTCGGTGCGATCCTTGCGTTCACCTGTCTGACGGTCGCGCCAGCTTTCCGAGGTCGCAATACGCAGATTGGCGATCTGATCACCCGAATTCAGGCGACGAATTTCGGGATCGGCACCGAGGTTGCCGACCAGAATGACTTTGTTGACGCTACCAGCCATGGAAAACTTACTCCGGATCTTTCGCATACACACAGAAGGCGAGTTTTTGCCCAGCCCATGGTGCCTGCTTTTAAAGAATGGCCAAAGCTATAGGCCTTGACCTGAAATTCAATTGTTACCTTACAGTAGCCGCTTCCACAGCGCTCATGCTGGCAGGGCTGATTCAAGCAATGTCCACAGAAGTTATGTTCTTGTTTTGTTCAAAATACAAGCATCAATTGCAATTTTTAACAGGATTCAGGCGCTTTGCGTTGAAAAGTGGCCACCTCTTTTGAGGGGATGATTGACTCCCCGCAAGACCAGACAACCAGATTCAGACGACTAATTTTTGGCAGAGAAAAGCCCTGCCGCTCACTGTTTCTTAGGCGCGCAGGGCTTGGGGTTGAGCTGAGCTCTTATATCGACAATGCTTCGCCGATAAATTCATTCGGAAATCTGAACGACGAGGCCAGATTGCCGCGCATTTTTTAAATTTTCTGCAATTACTCGTATCAATCAAAGATGCGTCATTCCTTGCAAATGAAGCAGATAAGACTGCAAGCAATTGTGCTCTCATCAAGATGAAAGCTATGCAACGTGGTCAGGTGGACTCATGCTCCTATCTCCCTGTTACGTTTACTCAACCAGTCAGACCTCTTGTCGACATCGTTTCATCCCCTGCGACGTCTCTCCGTCCGGTGAGCAAATATAGTCTGCTCCTGTCAGGAGTAACAGTCAACGCTCTTGCGTTCACATTTCGTATCGCCTATCAGATGGCGACTTGTTCGATCTTTGTTCCGGTGTTAGAACGCAGGAAACGACTGAACGGCCCCTTTCCTTTGAAAGGGTTCATCCCCATATTGTGGAGCGGTGCGACGTAAATATTGTCTGCGCCAGATACTCCACGACATGACGAAACAGGCAGGACGCGGAATGAGCGATCAGAAATTCATTTCCATACGTGGCGCGCGTGAACACAATCTGAAAAATGTCGATCTTGATCTGCCACGCGACAAGCTGATCGTGATGACCGGCCTTTCGGGTTCGGGTAAATCTTCATTGGCTTTTGATACGATTTACGCTGAAGGCCAGCGGCGCTATGTCGAAAGCCTTTCGGCTTATGCGCGCCAGTTTCTGGAAATGATGCAGAAGCCGGACGTTGATCAGATCGACGGTTTGTCTCCGGCCATTTCTATTGAGCAGAAAACCACGAGCCGCAATCCACGCTCCACGGTCGGAACAGTCACCGAAATTTATGACTATATGCGTCTGCTGTTTGCGCGTGTGGGCATTCCCTATTCGCCTGCAACAGGCCTGCCCATCGAAAGCCAGACTGTCAGCCAGATGGTTGACCGCGTTCTGACCTTTGATGAAGGAACGCGCCTTTATATTCTGGCCCCCATCGTTCGCGGACGTAAGGGTGAATATAAAAAGGAACTTGCTGAACTTCAGAAGAAGGGGTTTCAGCGCGTTAAAGTCGACGGCACCTTCTACGAAATCGCCGATGTTCCTGCACTCGACAAGAAGTACAAGCACGACATTGATGTTGTTGTAGACCGCGTCGTGGTACGTCCCGATCTCGCAACCCGCCTCGCCGACAGCCTTGAAACCTGCCTCAAACTGGCAGAAGGGCTGGCGATTGCAGAATTCGCCGACAAACCTCTGCTGGCCGAAGACACATCTGCGGGCGGGGGTGCCAACAAATCGGCAAATGAAACGCATGAACGCGTTATGTTTTCGGAAAAATTTGCCTGCCCGGTCTCAGGTTTCACCATTCCTGAAATCGAACCGCGTCTTTTCTCGTTCAACAATCCTTTTGGCGCCTGCCCCAGCTGTGATGGCCTTGGCACACAACAGGCGATTGACCCGAACCTGATCATTCCTGATCACTCTGCCTCGCTGAAAGACGGCGCGGTTGCGCCATGGGCACGTTCGTCATCTCCCTACTACAACCAGACACTGGAAGCGCTTGGCAAAGCCTATGGCTTTAAAGTCAGCACCCGCTGGTCTGATCTGGCGGATGAAGCGCAGCAGGCCATACTTCATGGCACAAAAGGTCGCGAGATCACCTTCAATTATGATGACGGCTTGCGCGCGTATCAGACCACGAAAGCATTTGAAGGCGTCATCCCCAATCTGGAGCGTCGCTGGAAAGAGACCGATTCGGCATGGTCGCGCGAGGAAATCGAGCGCTTCATGTCCTCCACTCCCTGCCCGGCCTGCAAGGGCTATCGTTTGAAGCCGGAAGCATTGGCTGTGAAAATCGGCATGAAGCATATTGGTGAAATCACCAGCATGTCGATCCGCAATGCCGATAACTGGTTCCGCGATATTGATGCCAGCTTCAATGACAAGCAGCGCGAAATCGCAGCCCGTATTCTCAAGGAAATCCGCGAACGTTTGGAATTTCTCAATGATGTCGGTCTCGATTATCTGACGCTCGCGCGTAACTCCGGCACACTTTCGGGCGGTGAAAGCCAGCGTATTCGCCTTGCTTCACAGATCGGCTCCGGCCTCACAGGCGTTCTTTACGTTCTGGACGAGCCATCCATCGGATTGCATCAGCGCGACAATGCGCGCCTGCTTGATACATTGCGGCACCTGCGTGACCTCGGCAACACCGTCATCGTGGTTGAGCATGACGAAGATGCGATCCTTACGGCTGACTATGTGGTCGATATTGGACCGGCAGCCGGTATCCACGGCGGCAAGATCATCGCACAAGGTTCACCGGACGATGTCATGTCCAGTGCGGATTCGCTGACAGGAAAATATTTGTCGGGTGCGCTGGAGGTGGCAATTCCTGCGGAGCGCCGCGAAATCTCCAAGGCAAAGCGTATAAAGGTCGTTGGCGCACGCGGAAACAATCTGAAAAACGTTTCGGCGGATATTCCACTGGGAACCTTTACGGCTGTCACCGGCGTATCAGGCGGCGGAAAATCCACCTTCCTGATCGAAACCCTGTTCAAGGCTGCATCGCGCCGCATCATGGGCTCCCGTGAACATCCGGCAGATCACGACCGCATCGAAGGGCTGGAGTTCCTCGACAAGGTGATCGACATCGACCAGTCGCCGATTGGCCGCACACCGCGTTCCAATCCGGCCACCTATACCGGTGCATTCACGCCGATCCGTGACTGGTTTGCTGGTTTACCAGAGGCCAAGGCGCGCGGCTATCAACCCGGACGCTTCTCGTTCAACGTTAAGGGTGGCCGTTGCGAGGCTTGTCAGGGCGATGGTGTCATCAAGATCGAAATGCACTTCCTGCCTGATGTTTATGTGACTTGCGATGTCTGTCATGGCAAACGCTACAATCGCGAAACACTTGAGGTTCACTTTAAGGGCAAATCGATTGCAGACGTCCTTGATATGACCGTTGAAGAAGGCGCAGAGTTCTTCACAGCTGTTCCCGCGGTTCGGGATAAGCTTGAGACACTTGTGAAGGTGGGGCTAGGCTATGTGAAAGTTGGCCAGCAGGCCACAACACTTTCCGGCGGCGAAGCGCAACGTGTAAAGCTCGCCAAGGAACTCTCACGCAAAGCCACAGGTCGCACACTTTATATTCTCGATGAACCGACCACTGGTCTGCATTTCCACGACGTGGCAAAACTTCTGGAAGTGCTGCATGAACTTGTCGAACAGGGCAATACGGTCGTTGTAATCGAGCACAATCTCGAAGTCATCAAGACTGCCGACTGGGTTATCGATCTTGGACCTGAAGGTGGCGATGGCGGAGGCGAAATTGTTGCTGTTGGACGTCCTGAGGACATAGCCAAAGAAAAGCGCTCCTATACCGGCCAGTTCCTCAAGGAACTGCTTGAACGCCGTCCGAGACGGAAAGCAGAAGCTGCTGAATAAACATAAAAGCCGGGTAACACCCGGCTTTTTCCATTTTATTCGACAAATCCCAGAATGGGGCCAAAACCGCCATGCCAGGAAATGTCATTCCGCTTCATAGCAGGATTATATATTCCAACTCCATTTCCCCCATCTAAAAATAACGCGTCGGGGCATTTCAATGTGTCACGAAACAGCGTTGCAAAATCATAAAAATTTACAGCATCTTCGCTGATCGCCATCCGCACACTGTCATCACGACAGACACCAACCCCACTCCTGCGGGTACGGTCGGTCGAGCCCTTTATCAAAATCGGATTGAGGGTGTTGTTAATGACCAGCATAGGCCCCGATTGCGTAGCAAAACGCATCGCTGGACGTTTTTTCAAAAACTGTTCCGTTGAAGCGATACCGGCTCTGTTTTCATCAAAATAGAAAACACCATTTGGCTTTTTGTAAAAATTCGGAACCGCACCACAAGAGCGCGCGAGTGTTTTGGTATCCACAGCAACCAGTTCACGGCCATTTTCGACATATAGCCCCATAGGCGTGAAATCGGTCCGATACATACCCGCATTCATCGCAAATGACAGTGTCTTGCCGTTTTTCTCGGCGGCTTGCGCGACATTAGCAAAGTTACGGTACGGCTCTCCATCTGCTTTCTTCCAGAATAAACGCAGATTTTCCGTCTTATCTACAGTGCAGATAATGAATTTCGTATCCTGAACGACTTGGGGCTCGCATGTCTGTGCTTGAGACTTCTCAACACAAAACACAAGCGCGGCAAAAGCTGAAAGAATCATGCTCAGTTTACGAAAGCGCACGTCTAACCTCCCACCCTTACAACAGAAAAAAGCCCGGTCAAACCGGGCCTTCTCGCAAAACTGTTCGCGATCATATCGCGCCAGTCTATAACAGGATTAGCCGTTGACGGCTTCCTTGAGACCCTTGCCGGCCGAGAACTTCGGCACGTTGCGTGCAGGAATTGCAACTTCATTGCCGGTCGATGGGTTACGGCCAGTCGACGCTGCGCGATGCGAAACGGAGAAAACGCCGAAGCCTGGCAGGCGAACTTCTTCACCAGCCTTGAGTGCACCGGTGACTGCTGCGAGTACCGCATCAACTGCAGTTCCAGCGTCGGCCTTTGTCAAACCGCCCTTTTCCGCTACAGCGGCGACCAATTCGTTCTTGTTCATAGGCATTTCCTTTCTTTATCTGCCGGAGCGAATAACGCAACCGGATTGCGTGCAGTTTATTCAAATCGGTTGACAAACCAAGCCTGTCAATACGAAAAAACCCCGGTTTTCCGGGGTTAAACACAGAAATGCCGGGCTTTTAGCCCGGCATTGTTAGCTTATTAGCCACAGACGGTGATCAATGCGCCGTCGAGACACCCGCTTCATCGTCTACAGGAGCAGACGCGACAGGAGTCGCAGGCTCTGTCCATTCGATCGGCTGCGGTTCGCGAAGCAGTGCATGTTTAAGCACTTCACCGACGCGAGACACCGGAACGATCTCAAGATTGTTCTTCACATTGTCCGGAATATCCGCCAGATCCTTGGCGTTTTCTTCAGGGATCAGAACCTTCTTGATGCCGCCACGCAATGCAGCGAGCAGCTTTTCCTTCAAGCCACCAATTGGCAGCACACGACCACGAAGTGTCACTTCACCCGTCATTGCAATGTCCTTGCGAACCGGAATTCCGGTCAGAACAGAGACAATTGCCGTAACCATGGCGATACCTGCGGACGGACCGTCCTTTGGCGTCGCACCTTCCGGCACGTGCACGTGAATGTCGCGCTTGTCGAACAATGGCGGCTCAATGCCGAAATCAACCGCACGCGAGCGAACATAAGATGCCGCCGCAGAAATCGATTCCTTCATCACATCACGGAGGTTACCCGTAACGGTCATGCGACCCTTGCCGGGCATCATGACGCCTTCAATCGTCAACAATTCGCCGCCAACTTCTGTCCATGCGAGACCTGTGACAACGCCAACCTGATCTTCACCATCGATCTGACCAAAGCGGAAACGCTCGACACCGAGATAATCGGAGAGGTTCTTGTCAGTGATTTTCACCGACTTCTTCTTCGACTTCAAAATCTCGGTCACGGCCTTACGTGCCAAAGTCATCATCTCACGCTCAAGGCTACGCACACCGGCTTCACGTGTGTAAAGACGGATAACATTGCGCAGAGCTTCGTCGGTGACCGAAAACTCCTTCGGCTGCAAAGCATGATCCTTGATCGCCTTCGGCAGCAAGTGCCGCTTGGCAATCTCAAGCTTTTCATCCTCAGTGTATCCGGCAATACGAATGACTTCCATACGATCCAAAAGTGGACCAGGAATATTAAGCGTATTGGCAGTCGTCACGAACATAACGTTCGACAGGTCGTATTCAACCTCAAGGTAGTGATCCATGAAGGTCGAGTTCTGTTCAGGATCGAGCACCTCAAGCATTGCCGAGGATGGATCACCGCGGAAGTCCTGCCCCATCTTGTCGATTTCATCGAGCAGGAAGAGCGGATTGGACTTCTTCGCCTTCTTCATCGACTGGATGACCTTGCCAGGCATCGAACCGATATAGGTACGGCGGTGACCGCGGATTTCAGCCTCGTCACGCACGCCGCCGAGCGACATACGGACATATTCACGACCAGTCGCCTTGGCGATCGAACGGGCAAGCGAAGTCTTACCAACGCCGGGAGGTCCAACGAGGCAAAGGATCGGACCTTTTATCTTGGTCGAGCGAGCCTGTACTGCGAGATACTCGACAATGCGCTCCTTGACCTTTTCAAGGCCAAAATGGTCATCGCCAAGCACGCCTTCGGCAAAGTTCAGGTCCTGCTTTACCTTCGACTTTTTGCCCCACGGAATGGACAGCAGCCAGTCGAGATAGTTCCGCACAACGGTTGCTTCCGCAGACATTGGGCTCATGCTGCGCAGCTTCTTGAGCTCAGCCTGTGCCTTTTCGCGGGCCTCCTTCGAAAGCTTGGTCTTGTTGATGCGCTCTTCGAGCTCAGCCGCTTCATCACGACCGTCTTCGCCGTCACCAAGCTCCTTCTGAATCGCCTTCATCTGCTCGTTGAGGTAATATTCGCGCTGTGTCTTTTCCATCTGGCGCTTCACACGGCCACGGATACGCTTCTCAACCTGAAGAACCGAAATCTCGGCTTCCATGAAAGAGAGAGCTTTTTCCAGGCGCTCACGCACGGAAAGAATAGACAGCATTTCCTGCTTTTCAGGAATCTTGATCGCAAGGTGCGAAGCGACCGTATCAGCAAGCTTGGAATAATCATCGATCTGGCTGGCAGCGCCAACCACTTCCGGCGAAATCTTCTTGTTAAGCTTGACGTAGTTTTCGAAGTCCGAAACCACTGAACGTGACAGCGCTTCAACTTCAACCGAATCGTCTTCCGGCTCTGGAAGAGCTTCGGCATAGGCTTCGTGATAATCTTCACGATCGGTAAACTTGGAAACCTTGGCGCGTGCCGTTCCCTCAACGAGAACCTTTACGGTTCCGTCTGGAAGCTTCAAAAGCTGGAGAACATTGGCAATTGTGCCGATTTCATAAATTGCATCGGGTGCAGGATCGTCGTCGGCTGCGTTCTTCTGCGTAGCCAACAGAATCTGCTTGTCAACGCCCATGACTTCTTCAAGCGCACGGATCGACTTTTCGCGTCCAACAAAAAGCGGAACGATCATATGGGGGAAGACTACGATATCGCGCAACGGCAGAACGGCATACAGCCCGTCTTCGCCACCCGCTGGGGTCTTCTGTTCAATACCCGTCATTATTCAGTCCTTTCTCAGGTCATTCGACCCGATTGCCAAAGGTTGCGTCCCCTTTCATGATGAGGCAGTCCGCAACCAGTGCTTCGGTCCATAATTGGAGTGTCGAACTCCTAAATTCAAGCTGCATTCAAAGAATCGTCATCAATTCTACGTATCCTGCGCCGTCCTGAGAGTTTGTACAATAACAAGCTCCAGATGTATCCAGCTTGGGCCAATAGATAGACAAGAAAAAGGCCGCTCACGCGGCCTTTTATCGAATGTCTGGCAAATCGTCATGCCGACGCATTGCCTTTTTCGTCCTGGCGTTCCGCATAGATATAGAGCGGTCGTGCGCTTCCATCCACCACATCGCCGGAAATGACCACTTCCTGCACACCTTCCAGTGTTGGAAGCTCGAACATCGTGTCGAGCAGGATCTTTTCCATGATCGAACGAAGGCCACGAGCACCCGTCTTGCGTTCAACTGCCTTGTTGGCAATCGCACGCAAAGCATCGTCATGGAAGCTCAGCTCGACACTTTCCATGTCGAACAGGCGCTGATACTGCTTGACGAGCGCATTCTTTGGCTCGGTCAGGATCTGAACCAGTGCATCTGAATCAAGATCTTCAAGTGTCGCGATAACTGGCAGACGGCCAACAAATTCAGGGATAAGACCGAATTTCAGCAGATCTTCTGGTTCCAGTTCCTTGAACACTTCACCGATGCGGCGATCTTCCGCAGACTTCACATTGGCACCAAAGCCGATGGACGTCTTTTCGCCGCGAGCCGAGATGATCTTGTCGAGACCAGCAAAAGCGCCTCCACAGATGAACAGAATGTTCGTTGTGTCGACCTGCAGGAATTCCTGCTGTGGATGCTTGCGCCCACCCTGCGGCGGAACAGAAGCAACTGTACCTTCCATGATCTTCAGAAGCGCCTGCTGAACGCCTTCGCCCGACACATCACGTGTGATCGAAGGGTTGTCCGACTTGCGGCTGATTTTATCGACTTCGTCGATATAGACGATACCGCGCTGTGCGCGTTCGACGTTGTAATCGGCCGACTGGAGCAGCTTGAGAATGATGTTTTCGACGTCTTCACCGACATAGCCGGCTTCCGTGAGTGTCGTTGCATCCGCCATGGTGAACGGCACATCGATAATGCGTGCGAGTGTCTGAGCAAGATAGGTCTTGCCGCAACCCGTTGGACCAACCAGCAAAATGTTGGACTTCGCCAGTTCGATGTCGTTGCTCTTGCTCTGATGCGCGAGACGCTTGTAGTGATTGTGCACGGCAACCGACAGAACGCGCTTTGCGTCCTTCTGACCGATGACGTAATCGTCAAGAACGTCCTTGATTTCCTGCGGCGTAGGCACACCTTCGCGCGACTTCACCATCGAGGTTTTATTTTCCTCGCGGATGATGTCCATGCAAAGTTCGACACACTCGTCGCAGATAAATACGGTCGGGCCTGCAATCAGCTTACGCACTTCATGCTGGCTTTTGCCACAGAACGAGCAATAAAGCGTATTCTTTGAATCGCCGCCGCTGTTGCTGACTTTGCTCATTGCAGTTTCCTTTCAATAAACCGAAATGAACAACAACCTCATCGCGTGTTCATTTCGATCGTTTCTTCCGGTTCGGATCCATGAGGGTTAGCAAAACACCGCTCCCTTCAGGCTCCATCAGCAGCTTTTACGCACTGCTAAAGTCTTCTGGATTCCAAAGTACCACGCGTCCAATTGGACGCATAAAGGACGCTCTGCAAACCATTGAATCTACGCATCGTCGCCGCAGGCTTTCCGACCGAATAAGCCTTAAAGGTGACTTTTGCAGAACCTCAAGCGGGGAACAATTGAAAAATCATGTTCCCCATCGAGATTCGGTAGAATCTGAACAATTTTAGCGCTCCGAACCCCAACAGATGCTTAACGCAATGCGTTAACCTTCACGTACGACCAAGAAATAAGCCGCTTTTGTGGCAAAGAGCGCTAAAATATGGAGAGGCAGAGACTGCCTCGCCAAAATTACTTAGCTTCTTCAGCACCTACTTCACGCGATTCGATCACCTTATCGATCAAACCGAACTCCAAAGCTTCCTGTGCGGTCATGAAATGATCGCGATCAAGCGTACGCTCAATCGTCTCATAATCGCGGCCAGTGTGCTTAACGTAGATTTCGTTGAGGCGACGCTTCATCTTGATGATGTCCTGCGCATGACGCTCAATGTCGGACGCCTGCCCCTGGAACCCACCCGATGGCTGGTGAACCATGATACGCGCATTTGGCAGCGCAAAACGCTGACCTGTTGCGCCTGCTGTCAAAAGCAGCGAGCCCATGGATGCAGCCTGCCCCATGCAAAGCGTGGAAACTGGCGGCTTGATGAACTGCATGGTGTCATAGATCGCCATGCCGGACGTGACAACGCCGCCGGGCGAATTGATGTACATGTTGATTTCTTTCTTCGGGTTTTCCGATTCAAGAAAGAGCAACTGCGCACAAATCAACATCGACATGCCGTCTTCAACAGGGCCGTTGACGAAGATGATGCGTTCTTTGAGCAAACGCGAGAAGATATCGTAGGCCCGCTCGCCACGGTTGGTCTGCTCGACCACCATCGGCACGAGGTTCATGACGGTTTCAATAGGATCTCTCATTATGGGCCTCTGAGTATGTATGGCGTGTATGATGAATCGTATGGTTTCTCCATACATAGGGCTTACCTGCCCTGTTCCGCAAGATGCCGATCAATCCCAGTCGGAATCCTGATGAACAGGCTTAATGCCGCGTTTCTCATCGAGCATTTTGCGAGCAGTCTCCGTCAGCCGGGCGCGAAGCCGAACCGAACCGTCTTCAAGGTCTTCGCGTTTCACATCACTGCCGTGCTGGTATATCCAATCGAGAATACGGAGCTCTGACGGTGGCAAGACGATGTCAATCGAACCGAGCGCCCCTGCAATGCGGGTCTCGATCAGCGAAAGCAACCTGTCAACGCCTTCACCGGTCCACGCTGAAAGCGGGATAGGTCGACCTTCATCACTACCGGCTGCCGCAAGACGAAATGCTGCTTCGCGGCCGGATTCATCCAGATTATCGATCTTGTTCCATATCTGAATAACGCGCTTGTGATCATGCGGCTCAACATCAAGGCCAGCAAGAATGCTTTCGACATCTTCTGCCTGCGCTGCATTGTCAGGATCGGAAATATCGCGCACATGCAGGATGAGATCAGCCTCGACAACCTCTTCAAGGGTAGCACGGAAAGCCGCCACCAGATGGTGTGGAAGGTTCGAAATGAAACCAACCGTATCTGAAAGAATAACCGTTTCACCATGTGGAAGCCGGATACGACGCAATGTCGGATCAAGCGTTGCAAACAGCATGTCTTCGGCCAAAACATCGGCGCCCGTCATACGATTAAACAAGGTCGACTTGCCGGCATTGGTATAGCCGACGAGTGCAACCACCGGATGCGGCACCTTACGGCGTTTTTGGCGATGCAAGTTGCGGGTACGAACGACCGTCTCAAGCTCGCGCTTGATCTTCAAAATCTTGTCCTGCAACATGCGCCTATCGGCTTCGATCTGCGTTTCACCGGGGCCACCCAGAAAGCCACCACCGCCGCGCTGGCGTTCAAGGTGAGTCCAGCTTCGAACCAGACGACCCTTCTGATAGTTGAGATGCGCAAGCTCGACCTGCAACGCACCTTCCTTGGTACGCGCTCTTTCGCCAAAAATTTCAAGAATAAGACCTGTCCGGTCGATTACCTTGACGTTCCATTCTTTTTCAAGATTGCGCTGTTGCACAGGCGTCAAAGCATGATCGACGATGACAAGCCCGATGGACTTGTCTTCAAGAATCTCGGCAATGGCCTCAACCTTGCCACTGCCAAGCAACGTCGCGGGACGCGGCTGATTGACAATGATGCTTTCGGCATGGGCAATTTCGAGATTGATGGCGCGCGCCAGACCAACGGCTTCTTCCAGTCGCGCTTCATTTGAGCGCTGGAACTTGGGCTTCTCGCCTTCTTCGCTGGCAGTGCTTGCACTATAGCGTTCAGGTAATACAGGAACAATAACCGCTGCACGGGTGGGTTCTGGCTCAGACAGGCCAAATCCCTTATTTTCATCGGCAGATGATACGTTCTTATCCTTGAATTTCGACAAATACACTCACTCCGGGATACGGAAAACAACTACCCAATCAGATAGGTGTCCGTATTAGCGGTTTCAAACAGAAGACGCCCCGGCCAAATTGGTCAGTAATAAAACTGACCAACATTAAACTGATAAGCGTCAGATTTCTTCGCCTTCGAACATCTGCACAGGCTGGCTTGGCATGATGGTCGAGATTGCATGCTTATAGACAAGCTGTGAATGACCATCGCGACGCAACAATACGCAGAAATTGTCAAAAGATGTCACGATACCCGTGAGTTTCACACCATTGATCAAGAAAATGGTCAGTGAAATTTTCTGCTTGCGTACAGAATTGAGAAAAAGGTCTTGAAGATTTTGCGATCGTTCAGCCATTGTTTTTATTCCTTTAATCGATCAGCAGTCAGTTCGCTAAATGCCAGACGAACATGCGCACACATATAAATCAAGCTCCCTGATCGCGCTAAACCAGGCGCTGGCCGCAATTGCTGTGGAAAGACAACTGCTTCGCTCTTAAGCTTCGGTTAACAGGATGGGAATCTTTGCGCAACCGACAATTTCAAAAGCATACGTGCAAATTCTTATAATCTCTCAAAGCAGTTCCTATTCTGCATAGGCTGAAACCTCTTCCTCAAGCAGCGGCCTCACCCGATCGATCGCCCACATGTAAAAACTTCCATGCTGAATCGAAACAACTTCTTTGTGCTTTTTATGAATATGAAATCCGATAAAATCAGCATGTTTTACAGGCTCCAGCCCGTAGGCTGGATCATAAATGCGGGTGGCTTCTTTACCAACCCAGTAATAGAAATTTTCCTGCGGTGCCGCATTTCTGAAGATGTCGTACTTGCGCGCCAGACGCGATATGCCGTCATTTCCGAAGATCGTAATGCCGATTGCCGCAGGCGTCACTTCTTTGCCAATCATACGATAGTATAACGGGCGCAGCTTGCCGCGCCGCAGGCCAAGCCAGCTCGGCAACGGATAAGTGGCAGCAACATAGGCTTCGAACTCACGAATAATCGGATGGTCATGCGGCAGGTAAAGTGCCGATACACCAACACGGAAACGATTCTCACGCGCAAGATAAGGTTTTGTTGGATCGGGATGAAACTGCTTGAGCAAATACACATCGGTGTCCAGCCACACACCCTGCTGATGCTTCATCAGCATGATACGGAAAATATCACTGAACTGAACGATGGTCGTTCGATTGCGAAAATTGGGATAATGCGGATCAAGCCGTTTGAAAACCAGTTCCGGAAGGATCGCGCTTGCATCATGCAGCTCGACCCCTTGAGGCACATTTTCAACCGGTGCATAGGCAAAAAGCTTAACACGCTGCCCGGTCATCACCATTGAAGCAAGGCAGATGCGATCAACGTCACGTAACCGTGGCCCATACCAGAAAGTGCATATATCCATGGATGACACCGGGAAGATGGAATTTCAGTGTCATATACTACGAATATCTGAACTTCATACAATAAATTGGCAGCCTAAAAAAACTCCAGACTGACACGGAACATCTGTTCAACATGCTTGATGGCATCAGCAGTCGCGAAAATCACAACGCGATCTTTCGGCTTGATGCGCACATCACCATTAGGCTGAATGACCTGTCCACCGCGATAAATCGCTCCGATCCGCAATCCCTCCGGTAAATCGAGATCACGCAATGGCGCACCCACCAGCGAAGATGTTTCCAGCGCCTCTGCTTCGATAATTTCGGCCATATCGCGATAGACGCTGTAAACTGCGCGAATACGCCCACGCCGAACATGCTGCAAAATCTTCGATACCGTCACAGCCTTGGGATTAATATAGGCGTCGATACCCACCATGTGGGTGAAATCCTGATAAGCAACTGTGTTGAGCAGCGCCATATTGGCCTTGCAGCCCAGACGTTTGGCCATGATGCTCGAAAGAATATTGACCTGATCCTGATTGGTCAGCGCAACAAACAGATCGGCATCCTCAATATCGGCTTCCTGCAAAAGCGCCTGATCAAGCGCGCTGCCATGCAGCACCATTGTCCGATTAAGCTGATCGGCAATCGTAAAAGCGCGCTCATGCTCGCTTTCGATCATTTTGATACGCGTCTGCCATTTGCGCTCTTCAATGGCCTTGGCAACATAAAGCCCGATATTACCGCCACCGGCGATAACAATACGGTGTGCTTCTGGCTTTTCGTGGCCAAACAACGAAAGTGTGCGACGAACCTGCTCACGAGTTGTTACCACATAGGCGAGGTCCCCGGCATGAAGCTGATCGGTCGAACGTGGAATGAACAAACTGCCATTGCGCACAACGCCAACGACTGTCGCAGCAAGATCAGGAAACAGGTCCGACAATTGCTTGAGCGGTGTATTGATAACCGGACATTCTTCCAGACACTCGATTGCAAGGCCGATGATCTTGTCGTCTGCAAATCGCAGAACATCTGTCGCACCCTGTAAAGCAATGCGCCGCAAAACCACTTCGCCAACTTCAAGCTCTGGCGAAATGATCACATCAATCGGCAAGTTTTCGCGCAGGAACAGGTCCTGATATTCAGCCTTGAGATAGGATTGCGCACGAATACGCGCGATCTTCGTCGGCACGTTGAATACCGAATGCGCCACCTGACAGGCCACCATATTGACCTCGTCAGACAGTGTCACAGCAATGATCATATCGGCTTCATTAGCACCCGCGGCTGCCAGCACATCAGGCTGTGAGCCATGACCGACAAATCCGCGCACATCCAGAGTATCACGCACAATCTCGATGTGGCGTGCCGAAGTATCGATAACCGAGACGTCATTTTCTTCGGCAGCCAGCCGTTCGGCAATGCCATAGCCGACCTGCCCTGCTCCGCATACGATTACCCGCATGATCGTCCCGCCTGCCCTAAACTAGCTTAACTGTTATACGCCGAGCGACTTCAATTTACGATGCAAGGCCGAACGTTCCATGCCGACAAACTCGGCGGTACGAGAGATATTGCCACCAAAGCGATTGATCTGCGCAATGAGATATTCCTTCTCGAAACGCTCACGCGCTTCGCGCAACGGCAGAGCCATAATGTGCTGATCCGACTCGGTCGGCGCACGCGGCAACGTATCTCCGATTTCCGCTGGCAGCAGATCGGCAGTTACAGGCGCTTCCGGATCATCGCCGCGCGCCAGAATCATTACCCGTTCCACATTGTTGCGCAACTGACGGATATTGCCCGGCCAACTGTGCGATTGCAGAACAGCCATCGCATCAGAACCGATCTTACGCGGCTTGATGCCTGCCTGTTCAGCGATCTGCGTCATGAAATATTCGACCAGCGAAGGAATATCCTCGCGCCGTGCTGCCAGCGCCGGTACATAGACCGGCACCACAGACAGGCGATGAAAAAGATCTTCGCGGAATGTGCCTTCGGCGATCATGCCTTCGAGATTCTGTGCAGTGGAGGAAATGATGCGAACATCCACTTTCACACGCTTGGTTCCGCCAACACGTTCAAATTGCTGATCCACCAGCACACGCAAAATTTTGTTCTGCGTCTCACGTGGCATATCGGCAACTTCATCGAGGTAGAGAATACCGCCATGCGCTTCTTCAAGCGCCCCGACTTTACGCTCTCCACCATCCATTTCGGTGCCAAAAAGCTCAATCTCCATGCGCTCTGGCGTAATCGTTGCAGCGTTGACCGTCACAAACGGGCCATTGGCACGGCTTGACTGCGCGTGAATTGCACGCGCTGCAAGTTCCTTGCCCGCGCCCGACGGACCGGTGATCATGATGCGGCTATTGGTTGGCGCAACACGCTCAATGGTCTGCCGCAACTGATTTATGGCAAGCGATGCACCGATCAATTCCATGGTGTCGCCGCTTCTTTTGCGCAGATTAGACACTTCACGCTTAAGCTTCGAGGTTTCCAGTGCCCGTTCTGCCACCAGAATAAGGCGGTCGGCCTTGAACGGCTTTTCAATGAAGTCGTACGCACCGCGACGGATGGCAGAAACCGCAGTCTCAACGTTGCCGTGACCAGAAATCATGACAACCGGCAGTTCAGGATGCTGCTTCTTGATTTCGTCAAGGAGCGCCAGTCCATCCAATCGGCTTCCCTGCAACCAGATATCCAGGAACACCAGACGCGGCACCCGGTCATCAATCGCGGCAAGCGCGCTATCGGCATCAAAAGCGGTACGGGCTTCGTAGCCCTCGTCGCTCAGAATACCTGCAACGAGCTCCCGAATATCCGTTTCGTCATCAACTACTAGAATATCGGCTGCCATATCAGTTCACCTGTCCAATTATAGTGTTTCCGTGACTTTCCTCGTCTTTAACGGCCGTGCCGGTAGACACTTCAGGAAAGATCATACGTATCATTGCGCCACGTCCCGCATAAAAGTCCGCGGGCGCATCATGCAATTCCAGATGTCCGCCGTGATCCTCTACAATCTTGCGGACAATAGCGAGACCAAGGCCCGTACCCTTTTCGCGAGTAGTCATATAGGGCTCCAGAAGCTTCTGGCGATCATCTCCGGGAAGCCCTTTGCCATTATCGATGACATCGACCACCAGATGCCCGTCATGTTTTTGCGAACGAACGAGGATATGCCCTTCGCCGCGCTCTTCTTTAGGCACTGCATCAATCGCCTCACTGGCGTTCTTGATGACATTGCCAAAGGCCTGACCGAGCAGACGACTATCGAACGAACCAATCAGTTTTTCAGAACCATATTCATTGGTAAACTGAATATCCTGACGGCTCACTTCGATGAGGAATGATGCTTCACGAAGCGCTTCGCGCAAATCCATCGCGCGCATCTCCGGCTTTGGCATACGCGCAAAAGCAGAAAACTCATCGACCATGCGGCCAATATCGCCAACCTGCCGGATAATGGTTTCCGTACACTGATCAAAGACCTCGCGATCTTCCGTAATCACCTTGCCATAACGACGGCGAATACGTTCTGCCGAAAGCTGGATCGGGGTCAGGGGATTCTTGATTTCATGCGCAATACGGCGCGCAACATCGGCCCATGCGGACGAGCGCTGCGCCTGAACAAGATCGGTAATATCATCCACGGTTACGACGTAGGAATGATCGTCGGATTCCGCATCTTCAACCGTCACCTGAACATTGAAATTCCGCGCAACACCGCCGCGCGTCATACTGACCTGTTCGCGATGCATCATACGATCCGTTGTGCGTGCGACCTCGAAAGCCTGTCCGATCTCTGGTGCAATGCTACTCAGGCTCTTTCCAATGGCATTTTGCGAACTAACGCCAAACATATGTTCGGCTGAACGATTGAGGATGGAGATTGATCCGTCCGTTTCAATACCGATAACGCCAGCCGTAACACCTGAAAGCACTGCTTCCGAGAAACGACGACGTTCATCGATCTGATCTTTTGCAGATAAGAGTTCGTTGCGCTGGCTGTTAAGTTCCGCAACCATGTTGTTGAACGTACCTGAAAGCGCACCTACGTCTCCATCCGACGAACGTACCGGCACAGAAATATTGAGATTACCGGCAGCCACATCGTCCGCCGCACCAATCAGCAAACGGATCGGGCGGACCAGACGGTCGGCAACCGCAATACCTGTCCAGATAGCCGAGAGCAGAACAATCAGCGTCAGACCGAAATAAAGCAATGCAAAAGCAATTTGCGTCGGGATGCGATTGGCATCCATTTCCTGATAGCGCTGCGTATTGGCTTCCATCAAGCGCATGGATTCGAGAATCTGCTGATCGACCGAACGCACCGTATATAGATAAAGGTCCGGTATCTCGCGCATCTTGATAACCGCACCGACAAAATTACTGTTGCCCGGCGGAATGATAACCGGCTTACCATCCTCAGCAGTTTTTAAGGCATCTTCCGTTGGTGCTGGAAGGCGGGCCTCGACACCAGTCTCGCTTTTAACGACAATATCGCCATCTTCACGCACCAGAAAAGCACCGAGCAGTCCCCGACCACCGGCCTGAAGCGTCATATAACGAACGAAGCCACCCCTATCGAGACTATAAAGCGTACGTTGCGCGTCGAGTTCCTGCAACATTGAGAAAGACGTACTTTGCAGATTGAGCGCTGTTTCGCGAATATATGCCGTCGTCAGGCTTTGCGATGAGCTCACAATATCGCGCGTATTGGTATCAAACCAGCGATCAAGCCCCAGATTAAGCGTAACCGATGCAACGATCGCCACAACGATTGCTGGCACAGCTGCAATCAGCGAAAAAAGAGCAACGATACGAACGTGAAGCCGTGAAGCCGCCTTCCCGGACCTGCGCGCTGTCAGAATTCGGTAAATTTCGCGGCAAATCAGCAGAATCAGAAAGACAATCAGCGCAACATTGACGATGACCAGCGCCAGCGTCACGTTACGGTCAGGTGTGATCGGTGTGACACCAATCAGGATGGCAAAAGAAATCGACGCTGTAATCAGCGCCGAGACAACGGTGATGATACCGGGCAATGCAAGAAGCCTGCGCCCCTCACCACTGCGCGATGACTGCTCCGCCTTTTCCATTTCTTTGGTCAGATTCGCTGTATTCATGTTAACCATGTTACCCAATAGCGTTGCATCTATGCAACGCATTGTGGCGAAAATGCAACGATTGTTTACAGCTTAAATCTGACTTGGCAAAACTATGGGCGTTTTGCCAAGCGTCAGCCTTGTTTCGCACCGCGATAGATGTTGACGCCCAGCTCTCTGATCTTTTTGCGCAATGTATTACGATTGAGGCCGAGAATCTCCGCCGCCTTGATCTGATTGCCGCGTGTCGCGGTCAGACAGGCAAGGATAAGCGGATATTCAAGCTCTGCCAGAACACGATGGTACAGGCCGGGCGGTGGCAGGTCAGAGCCAAACGACCCGAAATAACGCTGCATATTTTGCTCCACCACCTGCGAAATGGTGATGTTTTCAAGATCGCCGGACACAACTGCCGGAGCATCAGGCTTGGAAAGCTCGGATTTAAGTTCCGCCTCAATGATTTCCGGCGAGATTTCGTCCTGCGGATAAAGCGCTGCAAGCCTGCGCACGAGGTTTTCCAGTTCACGCACATTGCCCGGCCATGGATAACGGCGCATCATATCGAAGCCAGTGGTGGTGATGCGCTTTTCAGGCAGGCCCTCTTCTGCTGCCCGCTTGAAGAAATGTCTCACAAGATCAGGCACGTCTTCGCTGCGCTCACGCAAAGGCGGCAGGCGGAGCGGCACAACGTTGAGGCGATAGTACAAATCCTCGCGGAAAAGACCCTGCGCGATCAGATGGCGCAAATCCTTGTTGGTTGCAGCCACGATGCGCACATCGGTCTTGATCGGCGTGCGTCCACCCACCGTCATATATTCGCCCTGCTGCAACACACGCAGCAAGCGCGTCTGCGCCTCCATCGGCATATCGCCAATTTCGTCCAGAAAGAGCGTGCCGCCATTGGCCTGCTCAAAACGACCGCTGGATCGGTTCTGCGCGCCCGTGAACGCACCTTTTTCATGACCAAACAGTTCAGATTCGATCAGATCGCGTGGGATAGCCGCCATATTGATGGCAACAAACGGTCCCTTGCGACGACGACCATATTCATGCAGCGCGCGAGCAACGAGCTCCTTACCCGTACCCGATTCACCCGTCACCATCATCGTGAGGTCCGTCTGCATCATGCGCGCCAGAACGCGATAGATTTCCTGCATTGCAGGCGAACGACCGACCAGCGGCATATTTTCGGCCTGCTCATCAGGAGCAACCGCAGCAGGCTTGTGTTTTGGTTCGGATAGCGCGCGCCCGACGATATTAATCAGCTCTGTCAGATCAAACGGCTTTGGCAGATATTCATAGGCCCCTGCTTCCGACGCACGAATTGCAGTCATGAATGTATTTTGCGCGCTCATCACCACGATCGGCAGATCGGGCCGCATCTTCTTGATGCGCGGCAGCAGATCAAACGCATTTTCATCCGGCATATTGACATCGGTAATCACCAGATCGCCATCACCGGCAGCCACCCAGCGCCACAACGACGTTGCGTTGGACGTTACCCGAACATCGAAACCGGCGCGCGACAGCGCCTGATTAAGCACTGTACGAATTGCAGCATCGTCATCGGCGACGAGTATCGTTCCTGTCGGACGTCCGGCTATCATGCTTTATCTCCTGTCTTTGCAGACACATTATCGGCAGAACTTTTCCATTGCGGCATGAGTATGCGAAACGTGGTGCGCGATGGATGGCTGTCGCACTCGATCACGCCGCCATGATCTCCTATGATCTTGGCAACAAGCGCCAGCCCAAGGCCTGAACCGTTGGTCTTGGTGGTCACAAACGGATCAAACAGATGCGGCAGCATATCATCCGGGACGCCAGGGCCATTATCATGCACGCAGAATTCAAGCGGCAGGGCAACACGATCGCTCGCTCCCGGCACCTGTAAGCGAATACCCGGACGATAGGCCGTCGAGAGCGTGATCTCCGCGCCTTCGCGATCTCCCAGCGATTCGGCTGCATTCTTCACCAGATTTAGAAACACCTGCACAAGCTGATCGCGATTGGCGAATACGGGCGGAAGCGATGGATCATAATCTTCGACAAAACGGATATGCCGGGCAAAGCCATTGCGCGCCAGCGTCTTCACATGATCGAGCACAGAATAAATATTGACCGCTGTGCGCTCAATCGGGCGCTCATCGGAAAACACTTCCATACGATCGACAAGCTTTACAATGCGGTCGGTTTCATCGGTAATCAGCCGCGCAAGTGCCCGATCTTCATCGCCCACAACCTGCTCCAGCAACTGCGCTGCCCCGCGAATACCGGACAGCGGGTTCTTGATCTCATGTGCAAGCATTGAAGCAAGGCCTGTTACCGAACGCGCAGCACCGCGATGCGTCATCTGACGGTCGATTTTCTCGGCCATGGTCTTTTCTTTGAACAGAATGACCACCGCCCCCGGTGTTTCGATGACTGGTGCCACATAAAGATCCACGATGCGTTCGGCACCGAGTTTCGGCGATGAAATATCAACGCGATATTCGTTGACCGGCACTTGTGCCGTACGGACCTGATCGACCAGCGCCAGCAATGGGCTTCCAAAAGGCAAGAATGATTCAAGCCGGTTACGCGCAAGAATTGATGAGCCAGAGCGGAAAAACTGCTCTGCATCCATATTGGCGTAGATGATATGATTGTCGGCACTCACCATGATAACTGGCTGATTGATCGCATCCAGAATGATCCCCGGAATGCTGCCGGTTTCAGTTTTCACGCCCATCATGCGACCTTTCTGTCTTTCTCATCACGCAGAAAAACGCGGGTCAGCGCCGCGATAACCGCTTCGGGATCAATGAGCGTCATGATTTCAGCCTTATCTGCCAATGAGAATGCCTCACCCGCATGGCGATCGAGATACCAGCCAAGATGCTTTCTTGAATGGCGGATACCCGTCTTGCTGCCATAATGGTCGAGCATATCTTCGTAATGCCTTATAATGTAAGAAAGAATGTCCTCACGCGATTGCGGCGCAAAATCACTGCCCGCAATCGACCCCGCAAGCCAGGGCTGACCATAAGACGCGCGCCCGACCATCACGGCATCGGCACCGGAACGACGCAGAATCTCTTCCGCATCCGTGCGTGATGACACATCTCCATTGGCAACCAGCGGAATTTTCACCACATCGCGCACAGAATGAATGGCATCCCAATCGGCTTTGCCTTCATAAAACTGGCAGCGCGTGCGGCCATGTACCGTGACCATCGCAACACCGGCATCTTCGGCTCGCCTTGCCAGCTCCGGCGCATTGATGCTGCTTTCATCCCAACCGAGACGCATTTTGAGCGTGACAGGGACCTTGACCGCATTCACCGTGGCCTCAACCAGTGTCATAGCATGGTCGAGATCGCGCATAAGGGCTGAACCAGAATAGCCGCCTGTCACCTTCTTGGCCGGACACCCCATATTGATATCGATAATATCGGCGCCCTCGCCCTCAGCGATTATTGCGGCTTCGCCCATCCAGTGCGCTTCACGCCCTGCAAGCTGTACGACATGCGTGCCAAGCCCCTCACCGGAAAGCCGCAAAAGGCTTTCTTTGTGGCGATTGCAAAGTTCGGCGCTCGCAACCATCTCCGAAACCACCATACCTGCACCCGCCATCGCGGCACGCTTGCGAAACGGAAGATCGGAAACACCAGACATTGGCGCAAGAAATACGCGGTTCGGGAGTACCACGTCACGTATGTTCAGAGGTTGATTGAGGAGAGCTACCAAGAAATGCCTATTTGATATGCACGATGCAATTAGCACAGAGTTTAATCACACAATGCGTTGAACGCAAGGAAAAGCGCATGCTTGCTGTTATAAATCGATTGCCGTCTGGCAATTATTTGCGCAAGGCATTATTCCGCATGAGACAACACGAATTATTTGGCAAGGGCGACTGACATTTCAAGAACAGCAGCAGTGATCGTTGCCGCGGGGCGTGGCGAACGAGCCGGACAAAGCACGGAAGGGCCGAAACAATATCGGCGGATCGGCGACGAAGCAGTGCTTGCGCGCACGCTACGGGTTTTTGCGCGGTGCTCCGCCATTGAACAGATCATCGTGGTCATTCACGCGGACGATAGCTCTCTTTACGAAAATGCCATCCGCGAGCACTCTTCAAATGTGCGTGTTGTCATTGGCGGTCCGACGCGACAGGAATCGACACGACTGGGATTGCTGGCACTAAAAGACGATGCTCCGCATTACGTGCTTATTCATGATGGCGTGCGTCCCTTCATCGGGCAGGATTTGCTTACACGCATATTCGAAAATCTGACGCCAACAGAAGGCGTATTGCCAGCGCTTGCCGTATCCGACACGCTGAAACAAGCAGCCAGTGACGGCACAGTAAAAACAACTGTTCCCCGTGCCGGTCTGTTCTCCGCGCAGACCCCGCAGGCCTTTCCCTACACGCCGATCCTCGACGCCCATGAAAAAGCATTTCTGAGCGGTCGCTCGGACTTTACGGACGATGCATCCATTGCAGAAGCTTACGGGCTTGTCGTGCGCATCATTGAAGGCTCCGCCGACAATACAAAACTGACATGGGCCAAAGATATTGAAATGGCCGACAAACGCTTGAGGCAAGGCATGACTTCATTTCCAGATATTCGCACCGGCAATGGCTATGATGTTCACAGCTTTGAACCCGGCGATCACGTCACGCTTTGCGGCGTCGCCATTCCGCACAACAAGAAGCTCAACGGTCATTCCGATGCCGATGTGGCGCTTCACGCCCTCACCGACGCTTTGCTTGCCACGCGCGGCGCGGGCGATATTGGCACGCATTTCCCGCCTTCCGATCCACAATGGAAAGGTGCGGCATCGCATATTTTTGTCGAACATGCTGTCAAGATTGTCCGCGAAGCCGGTGGACGCATCGCCAATGCCGATGTGACGATCATCGCAGAAGAACCAAAAATCGGCCCGCATCGGCCTGCAATGACCGAGGCCATGGCCAATATGCTTGGCATCTCGCATGATCGTGTTTCCGTCAAAGCCACCACCAACGAGAAAATGGGCTTTGTTGGCCGTGGCGAAGGCATCGCCGCCATTGTGACAGCAACGGTGATCTATCCCGGCGAGGTTCCAGAATGACGATGGTTGCGGAAGCGCAAGCCATCGACGTTCTCAATGCCTGTCGCAAGCATGGCATAATGATCGTAACGGCCGAATCCTGCACCGGCGGACTTATTGCGGGGGCGCTTACGGACATTGCCGGCTCGTCTGACGTAGTGGATCGGGGTTTCGTCACCTATTCCAACGAAGCCAAGCATGAAATGATCGGTGTCCCAATGGAACTGATCGAAACTGTCGGTGCTGTGTCAAAGCAAGTGGCTATAGCCATGGCCGAAGGCGCGCTTGCACATTCGCGCGCAGGCATCAGCATTGCAGTTACAGGTATTGCCGGTCCGGGCGGAGGTTCACTCGAAAAACCGGTTGGACTGGTGCATATCGCAAGCGCACGCAAAGGCTATGCAACACTGCATAAAGAATGCCGTTTTGGTGAAAAATCACGCGAAGATATTCGGCATGAAACCGTGCTGAGCGCACTGGCATTGGTTCTTGAAAATTTAGAAAATCAGACCAGACCGTAAATCTTGTCGGCGCGCTTTTCAAAGGCTTCCGAAAACTTGCGGAACGCCAGATCGAACATCGATCCCATCACCATGCCAAGCATTTTGCTCTTAAATTCATAATCGATGAAAAACTCGACATCGCATTCCGAGCCATCGCCAACAGGCTTGAACGTCCAGCGATTATCGAGATAGCGAAATGGTCCATCGACATATTTGACATCGATGACATTCTCTTCCGGCTTCAACAGCACCTGACTGGTGAATGTCTCGCGGATCAACTTGTAGCCAACAGTCATATCGGCGATCAGCAGCGTCTTGCCGTCCTTCTCTTTACGAGAACGAACCGACAATGCCTCACACATCGGCAAAAACTGCGGATATTTCTCAACATCCGCAACCAGAGCAAACATATGCTCTGCACGATGGTGAACCCGTCTGACACTGGTAAACTGCGGCATGCGAACTTAAGCCTGTGCTGCGACCTGCGCTTCGCGCGCAGCCTTGAGCTTCGCAAAATCGTCACCGGCATGGTGCGACGAGCGCGTCAATGGGCTGGACGCAACAAGCGCGAAGCCCTTGGTACGACCGATCGTCTCGAAAGACTTGAACTCATCAGGCGTGACAAAACGGATGACCGGATGGTGCTTACGGGTTGGCTGTAGATATTGACCGATGGTCATGAAATCCACCTCAGCCGAACGAAGATCGTCCATGAGCTGCAGGATTTCATTCCGCTCTTCGCCAAGACCAACCATGATGCCGGATTTGGTGAAAATCGTCGGATCGAGCTCTTTCACACGCTGCAACAAACGGATCGAGTGGAAATAACGCGCGCCCGGTCGAACCTTGAGATATTTCGACGGAACTGTTTCGAGATTGTGATTGAACACATCTGGACGTGCCTTGACCACTATTTCAAGCGCACCGGGCTTGCGCAGGAAGTCAGGTGTCAGAATTTCAATCGTCGTCTTGGGAGCAGCTTCACGGATTGCCCGGATGACGTCAGCGAAATGCTGCGCGCCGCCATCGGCCAGATCGTCACGATCTACAGAAGTGATAACCACATGGGTCAATCCCATTTGCTTGACCGCACGACCGACATTTTCCGGCTCATTCGGATCAAGAGCCTTCGGAATACCAGTAGACACATTACAGAAAGCGCAGGCACGGGTGCAGATTTCACCCATGATCATGAATGTTGCGTGCTTCTTTTCCCAGCACTCGCCGATATTCGGACAACCGGCTTCTTCGCAGACAGTGACAAGCTTGTTGGAACGAACAATATCACGCGTTTCATTATAGCCGCGCGAAACTGGTGCCTTGACGCGAATCCAGTCAGGCTTCTTGAGGACTTCATTGTCCGGGCGGTGCGCCTTTTCAGGGTGCCGCTGACGCGACTGGTTTACCGTATCAAGAACTGTAACCATGCTCTGTTTCCTGCCTATCTGGAACAAATCGCCTGCGCGTAACTTTGTTCCAACATTGGGTAGCCCCTTGACTTACGCCTGCCCTAACAAGTTGATGCACCGCAATGCAATGCCCTTTGCTGCGGCTTACCGTCTCGCTGCTATTCCCAGCGCTCTGAAAACCAGCGCCCAGATCAGTCCAAACAGCAATCCGCCAAATCCCAGCGCAAATGTCAGTGTCCAGACGCCATACCAGCCAGCAATCGCCATTCCGTTGACCGATATGGTGTTTCCGCCAATCAGACTCAAGCTTCCGACTGCAAAGCCAAGAGCCAGACCACCAGCGGTACACCATTTGATCATGGGCCAGGCAGCGCGCCGCCATGGCCCTCCATTTTCGATCAGCGGAATAGGAACACTCCTGATTTTATGCGTTCAGCACGCGTCCATAGGCATCCAGTACACTTTCCTTCATCATTTCAGAAAGTGTCGGATGCGGGAAGACCGAATGCATCAGTTCTTCTTCGGTTGTCTCAAGGTTCATGGCAACCACGAAACCCTGAATAAGCTCGGTGACTTCGGCACCAACCATATGTGCGCCCAAAAGCTGCCCGGTCTTCTTGTCGAAAATTGTCTTGACCAGACCCTGATCTTCGCCAAGCGCAATCGCCTTGCCATTAGCCGAGAAGGAATAACGACCGACACGAATGTCAAAGCCCTGTTCCTTGGCTTTTGCTTCCGTCAGACCGACAGAAGCTACCTGCGGATTGCAATAGGTGCAGCCCGGGATCATAAGCTTGTCGAGCGAATGCACATTCGGCAATCCGGCGATCTTTTCAACGCAGATCGTGCCTTCATGCTCGGCCTTATGGGCAAGCATCGGAGGACCGGCAACGTCACCGATTGCATAAATGCCCTCAATATTGGTCTTGCCATAGCCGTCAATGACAACGCAGCCACGATCCGTCTTCACGCCAAGCGCCTCAAGACCAAGATTTTCAATGTTGCCCTGAACGCCGACAGCCGAGATCAGACGGTCAACGGTCAGCTTTTCAACCTTGCCGTCCTTGGTTTCGATATGAGCGGTCACGTTGTCCGTGCCCTTCTCAACCTTGGTTACTTTTGCTTCGGTGATGATCTTGAGGCCGAGCTTTTCCAGACGCTTGCGTGCGAAGGTGGAAATTTCCACATCTTCAACCGGCATAATGTTCGGCATCAGTTCAACAACCGTCACATCAACGCCCATCGCATTGTAGAACGAAGCGAACTCAATACCAATCGCGCCAGAACCCATCACCACCATCGACTTTGGCAGCGCAGGCGGAACCATGGCTTCAAAATAGGTCCAGATCAGCTTACCATCCGGCTCGATGCCCGGCAGCGAACGCGGACGCGCGCCAGTAGCAACGATGACATGCTTTGCCTTGTAGCTGCCCTCACCCAGAACGCCCTTAGGCACCGGATTTTGTGGAAGCATTGGCTGCTTTGACGTTTTGCCGACCGAAATTTCCGCAGGCGTATTGCCGGAAGCGCCTTTGACGAGCTTGGCTTCGCCCCAGATCACGTCGATCTTGTTTTTCTTCATAAGGTAAGCAACGCCGCCATTCAGACGCGCCGAAACACCGCGCGAACGCGCAACAACGGCCTCAACATCAGCCGAGATCGAACCTTCAAGCTTGAGACCATAATCCTTGGCGTGTTCGCCAAGGTGCAGTACTTCCGCCGAACGCAGCAGCGCCTTGGTTGGAATGCAACCCCAGTTGAGGCAAATACCACCCAGATGCTCACGCTCGACAATCGCGGTCTTAAGACCAAGCTGCGCTGCGCGGATAGCGGTGACATAACCGCCCGGTCCCGATCCAATGATAATGACGTCGTAGATGTCGGCCATGTTTGCCAACCCCTTCTCTAATGCGACGCTTACAGCCTAATACTTAAACGCGCAAATGATCCATCAAGACTCTACTAGAAGACCCCAAACGACTGCTACAAACTGGAAAATAAAGCCAAAAAGAATAAGGCCGAATCCCAGTCCTTCGTAGAAACGTCCCTTCCAATCATCCGAAGTAAGAGCCCGCATACCTCCGCCTCGACCTTCTGCGTCGCCGGTACTAATAGTGAAACCCTGTAATTTATTGAAATTTCTTTCGAAATTCCCATTCAAATACAAAATCACAAAACCAACTATATCTAACAGAAGGCCCAAGGCAGAAAGCATTTTACACCAGCATACCCATCGGGTTTTCGATGTGACGCTTGAAGGCCTGTGCAAGTTCAGCGGCCAGAGCGCCGTCAACGGCACGGTGATCGGTGGAAAGGGTGACGGACATAACTGTCGCAACCTTGATCTCACCATTCTTGACCACTGCGCGCTGTTCGCCCGCACCAATTGCGAAAATGGTCGCATGCGGTGGGTTGATGATGGCTGCAAAATCCTTCACGCCGAACATGCCGAGGTTGGACACAGAGGTCGAACCACCCTGATATTCATCAGGCTTGAGCTTGCGATCACGCGCACGCTTGGCAAGGTCTTTCATCTCGTTGGAGATGGCCGACAGCGTTTTTGATTCCGACTGACGCACGATTGGCGTAATCAGACCACCCGGGATGGAAACAGCAACGCCAACATCCGCACGCTTGTGCTTGACCATGCCGCCTTCCGTCCACGAGACGTTGGCTTCTGGAATATCACGCAGCGCGAGCGCGACAGCCTTGATCACCAGATCATTGACGGAAAGCTTGTAGGCCGGAACCTCGCCCTTTTCCGTCTTGGTCACAGGTGCTGCCGAATTGATCTGCGAACGCAGGGCCAGAAGCGCATCCAGTTCGCAATCTATCGTCAGATAGAAATGCGGAACAGTCTGCTTCGATTCGACCAGACGGCGGGCAATGGTCTTGCGCATACCGTCGTGAGGAACGATTTCGTATGTGCCTTCTTCAAACAGCTTGAGGATGGCGTCATCCGACTGAGGCTTTGCAGCCGAAGCAGCCGCCTGTGGAGCAGCAGTTGCAGCCTTGGCACCGCCCGACTTGATGGCAGCTTCGACGTCACGCTGAACGACACGGCCATGTGGACCAGTGCCTTTGACAGCAGAAACATCAACGCCAGCGTCTTTTGCTATGCGGCGCGCAAGCGGCGATGCGAAAACGCGCGCGCCCTTGTTCTCAGTGCCCTTGCTTGAAGCAGGTGCAGCCGCTTGGGCTTCTGCCTTGGAAGAAGCCGGGGTTGCAGCAGGTGCTGCTTCCTTCTTTGGCTCTTCCTTTGGCGTTTCAGCTTTTGCTTCTGCTTTTGGCGCAGGCGCGGCGTCGCCGCCCTTAGCAGCTTCCGCAATGTCTTCGCCATCTTCGGCAAGGATGGCGATCAGTGCATTGACCTTGACGCCTTCGGTTCCAGCAGGAACCACGAGCTTCGCAACAACACCCTCATCGACAGCTTCGACTTCCATCGTCGCCTTGTCGGTTTCGATCTCAGCGATCACATCGCCGGATGTTACCTTGTCGCCTTCCTTGACCAGCCACTTGGAAAGATTGCCTTCTTCCATGGTTGGCGAAAGCGCTGGCATGGTGATTTTAATCGGCATGTCCAGTACCTCCTCAGGCGGTGTAGGTCACGGCTTTCACCGCTTCCACCACTTCAGCTACAGTCGGCAGAGCCAGCTTTTCCAGATTTGCCGCATATGGCATCGGCACATCCTTACCAGCAATCGTCAGGATCGGCGCATCGAGATAATCGAAAGCCTGCTGCATAACGCGGGTGGCAATTTCAGTACCAACCGACGACTGCGGATAACCTTCTTCCACGGTGACGAGGCGGCCGGTCTTCTTGACCGATTCCACAACCGTTGGAATGTCCATTGGACGGATGGTGCGCAGATCGATGACTTCAACATCGATACCCAGAGCAGCCAGTTCATCCGCAGCCTTGACCGCATAGGTCATGCCGATACCGAACGAAACGATGGTTGCGTCCTTACCCTGCTTGTGAATGCGGGCCTTGCCGATTGGCAAAACGAAATCATCAAGCTTCGGCACATCGAAATGCTGACCGTAGAGGATTTCGTTTTCGAGGAAGATCACCGGATTTGGATCGCGGATAGCAGCCTTGAGCAGACCCTTGGCGTCAGCAGCCGTGTAAGGCATGACAACCTTGAGGCCCGGAATCTGGCTGTACCATGCGGCGTAGCACTGCGAATGCTGCGCTGCGACGCGGGCAGCGGCACCCGAAGGTCCGCGGAACACCATCGGAGCGCCCATCTGACCACCGGACATATAAAGCGTTTTGGCTGCCGAATTGATGATCTGGTCAATCGCCTGCATGGCGAAGTTGAAGGTCATGAATTCAACGATTGGCTTCAAGCCAGCCATAGCAGCACCGACACCGATACCGGCAAAGCCATGCTCGGTAATTGGCGTATCGACAACGCGGCGCGCGCCGAATTCGTCAAGCAGACCCTGCGTGATTTTGTAAGCGCCCTGATATTCGGCAACTTCTTCACCCATGATGAAGACATTGTCGTCACGGCGCATCTCTTCGGCCATGGCATCGCGAAGCGCTTCACGCACCGTCGTCGAAACCATTTCGGTGCCTGCAGGAATATCCGGATCGGCAGCAACTTCGGTCTTCGGAGCAGCTGGAACGCTATCGGCCTTCTTTTCTTCGGCCTTTGGCTCTTCCTTGGCTTCTTCCTTCGATGCTTCTGCTTTAGCAGCAGGCGCAGAACCAATATCCGAAGCACTTTCGCCATCAGCGAGCAGAACTGCGATTGGCGTATTAACCTTCACGCCTTCCGAGCCTTCTTCGATGAGAATCTTGCCGATTGTACCTTCATCGACAGCTTCAACTTCCATCGTCGCCTTGTCGGTTTCGATTTCTGCGATCACGTCACCGGACGTAACCTTGTCGCCTTCCTTTTTCAGCCACTTGGAAAGCTTGCCTTCTTCCATTGTCGGAGAAAGGGCGGGCATGAGAATTTCTACGGGCATGACAACACCTTTCCTGAATTAGAGCAGAATATCCGTATACAGCTCGGAAACATCCGGCTCCGGATCGTTTTGAGCGAAATCGGCAGAATCAGCGACGATGTCACGGACTTCCTTGTCGATTTCCTTCAGCTCTTCTTCAGTGGCCCAGTTTTTTTCGATCAGGCGCTGTTTGACCTGTTCGATCGGATCATGTTCGGAACGCATCTTCTGCACTTCATCCTTCGAGCGATATTTCGCAGGATCGGACATTGAGTGACCGCGATAGCGATAGGTTTCCATTTCGAGGATCAGAGGACCCTTGCCGGAACGCGTCCAGTCGGCAGCAAATTCGGCAGCCGCAGCAACGGCGCGAACGTCCATGCCATCGACCTTGATACCGGGAACGTTGAACGAAACGCCACGCTTGGAGAAATCTGTTTCAGCGGAAGAACGCGAAACCGACGTACCCATTGCATAACGATTATTTTCGATCACGTAGATCACCGGCAGCTTCCACAGCGAGGCCATGTTGAAGCTTTCATAGACCTGGCCCTGATTGGCAGCGCCGTCACCGAAATAGGTCACAGAAACATTATCATTGCCGCGATACTTGTTCGCAAAGGCCAGACCGGTTCCAAGCGGGACCTGCGCACCGACGATACCATGACCGCCGTAAAAGCCCTTTTCCTTGGAGAACATGTGCATGGAGCCGCCCTTGCCCTTGGAGTAACCTCCACGGCGGCCGGTCAGCTCGGCCATAACGCCACGCGCTTCCATGCCGGTTGCAAGCATATGTCCATGATCACGATAGGAAGTGATGATCTGGTCACCTTCCTTAAGCGCTGTCTGCATACCAACGACAACAGCTTCCTGACCAATGTAAAGGTGACAGAAGCCACCGATAAATCCCATACCGTAAAGCTGGCCGGCCTTTTCTTCGAAACGGCGGATCAAAAGCATTTCACGATAAGCGTGCAGTTCCTGCTCTTTATTGAAAACAGCAGGCGCCGGTGCCTTGGGTGTTGTGACGGAAGACGTCTGCGTTTTTCCAGCAGGCGCCCTTTTAGCCCTCGGTGCCATATCTCGCTCCCTTTAGCATCTGCTCCAAAACCGAAACCGATTTTGCAACTTGATGCGTCGATAAAATTGCAAGAGTAGCCTGAACGCACCCAAAGGACGCGCGGCACTCCCAAGATTGTTGTTCTATTGTGACGTTATACGGGCATTTTACAAGATACAATATGCACGTAGAGCATAGCTGCTATGCCGCCAAGCCCTTAAAAACATATCACAAAAAGACAATTAACCGGATTTAAGTTAATTTGATCGATCTTCTTTTGAAATGATTATTGTCATTTCATCGGAATGAGAGAGATTAAGCGCTCTGCGCGCCTGCTCGTCAAGCATATCCTTTTCGATCGACCCATCACGCAAAAGCGTGACTCGCTTTTCAAGCGCTGCTCTGTCGGCAGTCACTTTCTCAAGCTGCTTGGACAAAAGGCTTTTCTGTTCTTCAAGCTGGATACGCGAGTAAAGACCGAATTCGCCATGATAGGCGTGAAAACCGAAATAGCTCAGAAACGCAGCCGTCAAAATCGGCAGCACAAAGCGGCCGCGAATAGATTTACGTTTCTGCTTGGTCCACATTTCGGCTTCCTTCCCGGACGCTGACGGCGGTTTTGATTTTAAAAAAATCCGTCAATCCGATTTCCACCATAAAGCATTATTCTGCTTAACAGAGCTTTACCGCAGAGCGATGACACATGGTTGAAGCGCAGATTTTTTTTGAAACGACCTGTCATAAAGCCAAAACGTCAAATGGCAGCCAAAGCTGCCATTTGACCGTAAAATCGTGGAAATTACACATCCACAATGGTCGAAAATCCACCCATGATCATCCGCTTGCCGTCAAAAGGCATGGTTTCACCCATTTCCTTCATACGCGGGTCGCTCATCATTTTCTCATTTGCAGCATCGCGCGTTGCCTTGTCTGGATATTCAAACCACGAAAAGACAACCTCTTCATCGTCTTTCGCCTGCACAGCCCGGCGAAAATCCGTCACCTTGCCATCCGGCACATCATCGCCCCAGGCCTCAACCATCCGCGTTACGCCAAATTCCTTGAACAATTCCGCGGCCTTGGCTGCATGCTGTTGATAGGTATCCTTGTTGGCCTTAGGGACTGCGACAACAAATCCTTCAATATAAGCCATTTTCTCTCTCCCTTTTTCGCCCTCCAGCTTTGCACATTTTGCCTGAAACCAGTCTCGTTTCATAATGGGTGAGATAGGTCTGTCGCCACAAATGGCAACATGTCCAAAAGAATGTTGAATAAACTCTGCTCAAAAGAAAAGGCGGGCAAAAGCCCGCCTTTTCAATACATAAGTCCGATAAAACTTAGAGGAACTTCAGTGCGCTGCGGCCTGCGTAGCGAGCCTGCTTGCCAAGTTCTTCTTCGATGCGGATAAGCTGGTTGTACTTTGCAGTACGATCAGAACGTGCCAGCGATCCAGTCTTGATCTGTCCGCAATTGGTGGCAACTGCGAGATCGGCAATGGTCGAATCTTCTGTTTCGCCCGAACGGTGCGACATGACAGAGGTGTAACCAGCCTTGTGAGCGGTTTCGACGGCATCGAGTGTTTCGCTCAGCGAGCCAATCTGGTTGACCTTGACGAGAATCGAGTTTGCAACGCCCATCTTGATACCATCGCGCAGACGTGCCGAGTTGGTCACAAACAGATCGTCGCCAACGAGCTGGCACTTTTTGCCAATCAGGTCGGTCAGATACTTCCAGCCTTCCCAATCGTCTTCAGCCATACCGTCTTCAATCGAAACGATTGGGTAATCAGCCGCAAGCTTTGCAAGATACTCAGCCTGAGCCTTTGGATCACGGGTCTTGTTCTCACCTTCATAGACGTAATTACCGTCTTTGAAAAATTCGGTAGCAGCGCAATCAAGACCGATAGCAATGTCCTGACCCGGCTTGAAACCAGCCTTTTCGATCGATTCGACAACGAAATCGAGAGCATCTTCTGCGCTCAACAGGTTTGGTGCAAAACCGCCTTCGTCACCAACATTGGTGTTGTGGCCAGCATCCTTGAGACGCTTCTTAAGCGTGTGGAAAACTTCTGCACCATAACGAACAGCTTCGCGGAACGACGGGGCGCCAACCGGAATAATCATAAACTCTTGAAAATCGATTGGGTTGTCAGCATGTGCGCCGCCATTGATGATGTTCATCATTGGAACCGGCAGAACATGAGCGTTCGCACCGCCAACATAGCGGTAGAGAGGGAGGCCAGATGCCTGTGCCGCAGCCTTAGCAACAGCAAGCGAAACGCCGAGAATTGCGTTTGCACCAAGGTTGCCCTTGTTTGGTGTGCCATCAAGATCAATCAAAGTCTGATCGACAAGAAGCTGGTTTTCAGCGTCGAGACCGGCGACTGCATCAAAAATCTTGCCATTGACGGCTTCAACAGCCTTTTCAACGCCCTTGCCGAGATAGCGGCTACCGCCGTCGCGAAGCTCAACGGCTTCATGCGCGCCAGTCGATGCGCCCGATGGCACAGCAGCGCGGCCAAAAGAGCCGTCTTCGAGGAAAACGTCGACTTCTACGGTTGGGTTACCGCGGCTGTCGAGAATTTCGCGACCAACGATATCGATGATTGCAGTCATAGGGGCAAGTCCTTCCCTGTAGGTTGCCTCGCTCTTTGTCGAGACACATTGAAGAAATTCGATTTCAGCACTTCATTATAGAAGTTCCAGGCGGAGGAAAATCCCCCGACTGTGAATTCCTGATGAATTTTAAATCGATTTAGCAATTCTATCGAATGCCATCAGCTTCTCAAGCAGTGCGCCCATCTTGTCGATAAGCACCATGTTCGGGCCGTCTGAAGGTGCATTATCAGGATCTTCGTGCGTTTCAATGAAAACACCGGCAACACCGACAGCAACGGCTGCACTTGCAAGCGTTTCAACGAATTCGCGCTGACCACCCGAAGAACCACCCTGACCGCCCGGCTGCTGAACGGAATGAGTCGCATCGAAAATCACCGGCGAACCAAAGCCGGCCATGATCGGCAACGAGCGCATATCTGATACCAGCGTGTTATAGCCAAAAGATGCACCGCGCTCAGTCGCCATCACATTTGGATTGCCATTCTCGGTAATCTTGGCAAGCACATTTTTCATGTCCCAGGGCGCGAGAAACTGCCCCTTCTTCACATTGATGACGCGACCGGTTTTTGCGGCAGCAACCAAAAGATCAGTCTGACGGCACAGGAATGCCGGGATTTGCAGAACGTCAACGACTTCGGCAACTTCCGCACACTGATGTTCGTTGTGAATGTCGGTGAGCACGGGAAAACCGAACTCTTTCTTGAGATCGGCAAAGACCTCCAGCGCCTTCTCAAGACCAATACCGCGCTGCGCACTGAGCGAAGTGCGGTTCGCTTTATCAAAGCTCGACTTATAGACAAGACCAATACCAAGCTTGTCGGTCAGTTCCTTCAAACGCCCAGCCATATCAAAAGCGTGTTCGCGGGTTTCCATCTGGCAAGGGCCAGCAATCAGAGCCAGCGGCGCGCTGTTGGAAAACGTAACATTACCGATTTTGACGGCAGAATTTGCGGTCGTCATGATTTGGAACCTTCAAATATTACAGGTGTCTGGAAGCACCCTATCTGGCGTGCGAATTGATCGAAAACAAGGCGCACAAATAAAGCATGTCTCCAAAAAGTGGAAACCGGTTTTTGAATAAAGACATGCGCAGAAGAAAACATTCAAAGCACGCTGTAGAAATGAAACACGCCCCCGAAGGAGCGTGTAAGAGTCTTAAACCAGTCTGCCCTGCTCCACCGCAGCTGCGATGAAAGAAGAAAACAGAGGGTGTGGTTCAAATGGGCGTGATTTCAGTTCCGGATGGTACTGAACGCCGATGAACCACGGATGGTCAGCATATTCGACCGTCTCCGGCAGAACACCATCCGGCGACATGCCTGAGAAAACCAGACCGCTTGCTTCGAGACGATCCTTATAGTCAACATTCACCTCATAGCGGTGACGATGACGTTCAGAAATATCGGTCGAACCATAAATCTCAGCAATACGTGTTCCAGCCTTAAGCGTGGATTCGTAAGCGCCAAGACGCATCGTGCCACCCAGATCGCCCGACTTCGTGCGCTTTTCGAGCATATTGCCCTTGAGCCACTCCGTCATCAGACCGACAACAGGCTCCTTGGTCGGGCCAAACTCGGTCGATGAGGCATTTTCGATGCCAGCGAGATTACGCGCGGCTTCAAGACATGCCATCTGCATACCGAAGCAGATACCAAAATATGGAACCTTGCGTTCACGAGCGAATTTTGCAGCAAGAATCTTGCCTTCAGCACCGCGTTCGCCAAAGCCGCCCGGCACCAGAATGCCATGCACTTTTTCCAGATATGGCGACGGATCTTCGCTTTCAAAGACTTCCGCTTCAATCCAGTCGAGATTGACTTTCACCTTATTGGCAATGCCGCCATGCTGAAGTGCTTCGATAAGCGACTTATAGGCATCTTTAAGCTCGGTATATTTACCGACAACGGCAATGGTAACTTCGCCTTCCGGGTTATGGAGAAGATTGGAAATTCCTTCCCAGCGTTCCATACGCGGCTTAGGCGCAGGCTCAATACCAAAAGCTGCAAGAACTTCGTTGTCGAGACCTTCCTTATGATAAGCAATCGGCACATCATAAATCGTTGAAACGTCAAGTGCCTGAATGACAGCGCTTTCACGCACATTACAGAACAGCGACAGCTTGCGGCGTTCGGAGGCCGGAATCTCGCGATCCGCACGCACCAGAAGAATATCAGGCGCAATACCGATCGAACGCAGTTCCTTGACGGAATGCTGTGTTGGCTTGGTCTTGAGTTCGCCTGCCGCTGGAATGTACGGCATCAGGGTCAGGTGGATATAAACCGCGCTGTTGCGGGGTAGTTCGTTGCCAAGCTGACGAATGGCTTCAAGGAACGGCATGGCTTCAATGTCGCCAACCGTACCGCCGATTTCGCACAACACGAAATCATACTCGTCATTGCCTTCGAGGATGAAGTTTTTGATTTCATCCGTAACATGCGGAATGACCTGAACCGTCGCACCGAGATAATCGCCGCGGCGTTCCTTTTCGATGATATTACGGTATATGCGACCCGTCGTGATATTATCCCGCTGATTGGCAGGACGACCGGTAAACCGCTCGTAATGGCCCAGATCAAGGTCTGTTTCGGCACCATCGTCAGTGACGAACACCTCACCATGCTGGTAAGGCGACATCGTGCCGGGGTCGACATTCAGATAAGGGTCGAGTTTACGGATACGCACGCGGTAACCGCGTGCCTGAAGGAGTGCAGCCAATGCTGCTGCGGCGATGCCTTTTCCTAGGGAAGAAACCACGCCGCCTGTGATGAATACATATCGCGCCATGGGCTTACGTCGTTAGACCCTTCTTGTTGATTCCGCCACTAAAAAAAGTGCGGTTGGCGTTTTTTCCCAGAAATTTGACACCTGATCACTCGCAAGAAGCGAAAAATCAGGCAAACTTAACGCAGTACGTGCACAAAGCTATTTCTGTGTGCACGAAAAAAGGCCGGGAAAATCCCGGCCTTTCTGGTATTGTATACCAATATCAGAGAACGACGACTTTTGCGCCCATGCCAACACGATCATAGAGATCCATGACATCTTCATTGGTCATACGGAAGCAGCCATTCGAAGCCGGGCTTCCAATTGTCCAGGGCTGTGTGGTGCCGTGAATGCGGATATACGTATCCTTGTTGCCCTGGAAGAGATACATGGCGCGCGAACCAAGCGGATTGCCCGGACCGCCATCCATGCCATTCTTGTAACGGCCATATTGCGATGGATTGCGCTCAATCATTTCCTTGGTCGGAATCCAGCGTGGCCATTCGCGCTTGGCGTTGATGGTTGCAGTTCCCTTGAACTCAAGACCGACTTTGCCCACTGCAATGCCGTAGCGGCGTGCACTCGTCGAACTTTCGACCAGATAGAGGAAATATTTCGACGGATCGATAACGATTGTCCCGGGCTCATAGCCGGTAAACGAAACCGTCTGCGCCTGATAACGCGGATCAATATTGTGGCGATTAAGAACAACCTTCTTCGCACTGCCAGAATTTGAAGCGCTTTTCTTTTTATTCTTGGCAGGCTTTGTCTTGGCGTCACTCGCCATCGCAACCTGCTGAACACTGCTTGCCACAGCATCAAGCTCGGCTTCTGCGCCCGCAGCACCGGCTGCAAAGCTCGGAGCGGAAAATCCAAGGCAAAGGCTTGCAATGCCAGCCATTAAAATAAAACGTGAAGACATGATCTGTTCCCGAAAACCCAAGCAGTGCGGAAAACACCTGTCGCAGTATCGCGTTCAGGCTTTAGCTCTCCATACTGTAAAGAGTCTCACTACTCAATTAACAGCATTGTGAGTTCATAACGATTCAAAAGCACCTATTGCCACCATGCAACACTTTGGGAGCCGATGGCTAACTCATAAAAAAAACCGGCCCTTTCGGACCGGTTTTCAGATTTCTACACTTTCAAAACCGCTTTACTGCGAGCTAGGAACCTGCGGAGCCTGTGGCTGCGTTGGTTCTGGCTGTGCAGGCGCAGGCGTTTCTGTCTCATTGGTCTGCGAAGATTCGCCGCCAAGCTGATTGAGAATGCCGCCACCCGTTCCAGTTCCACCAGCAGGCTGAGTCTGCGTGCCGGAAGCTGCCGGAATACGGTTGAGAATATCTGTTGGCTGTTCACCGTAACGCGCCATAATACCAAGCGCGAGAGATGTAACGAAGAAGCCGATCGCAAGGATAGCGGTTGTGCGGGTCAGCGCGTTGGCCGCGCCGCGCGCCGTCATAAAGCCCGAACCACCGCCGATACCAAGGCCACCGCCTTCGGAACGCTGGATGAGCACAACGCCAACAAGCGCCAGAACGATCAACAAATGAATGACAATGACTATGGTCTGCATAGGTTACGGTCTTTATATCTCTGGACTTAATGCGAAAGGGGAAAAACCATCAGATTTCAGCCCCAAACAGCGATGATACAAATAGATAGAGCGGCTCTTTACACGCTATTGCGTGATAATCCAAGCCCTGCGCCCCAGATAGATTACAGGACGTAAACTATCTCACAGATTACGATAGGTTTCGCATATGGCGAGGAAGTCTGTTGCTTTCAAGCTGGCTCCGCCAACCAACGCGCCATCCACATCTGCAACGCCTAATAATTCAATCGCATTGGACGGTTTGACCGAGCCACCATAAAGAAGCCGCAGATGCGCGCCGTTTGCACCAAAACGTTCAGTCAGCTTTTCCCGCATAAAGGCATGCGCAGCACGAACATCCTGAACAGTTGGCGTCAGTCCAGTGCCGATTGCCCACACAGGCTCATAGGCAATGATCGTATTCTCAGCATTCACACCATCGGGAAGCGATGCTGCAAGCTGATCACCAATCACATCAAGTGTGCGATCCGCTTTACGCTCATCAGCCGTTTCACCAACACAGACAATAGCAACAAGACCTGCCGCCCATGCAGCTTCGGTTTTGCTGCGAACCAGATCATTGGTCTCGCGGTGATCAGTACGACGCTCGGAGTGACCCAGAATAACGTGGCTTGCACCCGCCTCCTTGAGCATTTGCGCCGACACATCGCCCGTATGAGCGCCCGAAACTTTCGGATGGCAATCCTGACCACCCAGTGCAACCGTTTCGCCTTCCAGCGTTTCGGCAGCGCGTGACAGCAACGTCGAGGGAACACAGATGACGGCATCAAGCTTGCGCCCGAGATCCGAACTCAGACCCGCAGCAATTGCGCGCAATTCGGTAAGGGATTCTCCCGTACCATTCATCTTCCAGTTGCCAGCAACCAGCGGACGGATTCCCGGAGTCATGTTGTTCTCCTCGCCTAGAACGACAGAAAACCGCTCAACAATATGTAAGCAGCGCCAAATTTTGCCACTGACTAAGCGTATTCGTCACGCAATGCAATGTTCTTGGTGCTCTGCGCACAATGAGAACTTGCATCGGGGGCCAGCTTAAGGTTATCCCCTGACAAGGCTTATCTTTAATTGATGGCCGGGCTTTGTTTTGTTCTTTAAAGGGTTTCCAATGCTGGACAGTATGCGTGATGCCGCTAGATCTTGGGTTGCTAAGCTTCTTCTCGGCCTGCTCGTTCTGAGTTTTGCAGTCTGGGGCATCGCTGATGCGTTTCAGGGCGAGCTTGAAGTCGATGATGCATTAAGCGCGGGCAGTTCAAAGGTCAGCTCATCTGACTACCGTTTTGCCTATGAACAGCAGCTTATGCGTTTGTCGCAACAGTTTCGTCAGCGACTGACCCGCGAACAGGCACAACAGCTTGGCGTAGACCAACAGGTTCTCGCGCAGCTTGCCGCAGGCGTTGTCCTGGATGAACAGGCTCGCAATATGCAGCTTGGACTTTCGAAAGACGGTATTGCGCGTCTCACTGGACAGGACCCTTCATTTCAGGATGCGAGCGGTAATTTCAGCCGTGCGCAGTTTGATGCTGTACTGCGCCAGTCCAATATCCGTGCACAGGATTATCTCGACAATCGCGCAAAAGTCGCGCGTCGCCAGCAGGTTGTCGAAGCAACGACAGATGGCATGAAAATGCCAGCGACCATGCTTAAGGCGCTCGCTCTTTATCAGGGTGAAAGCCGCAGTGCAGATTACATCACCATTCCGGCAGAAAAAGCGGATGCTGTTCCTGCACCATCAGATGAAGCTATCAAAACCTATTTTGAAGAGCACAAAGATGAATATAAGGCTCCCGAATATCGCAAGCTCACCTATGTGAAGCTTGAGCCTTCGGATATCGCTGATGCATCCGCAGTCACGCAGGATGAAATCAACGAGTATTACGAGAAAAACAAGAACCGCTTCAGCACCACTGAAACCCGCACGATTGAACAGCTCAGCTTTGCTGATAAGGCTGCAGCAGAAGCCGCACAGCAGAAAATCGCAGCCGGTACAAGCTTTGCCGATATTGGCAAGGAACAAGGCAAAAGCGAAGCAGATCTGGTTCTCGGAACTTTTGAAAAGTCGGCACTTCCAGATGCCGTCATTGCAGAAGCTGCATTTGCACTTAATGAAAACGGCGTCAGCGATGTGGTTGAAGGCGCGTTTGGCCCGGTCATTCTCCGCGTGAGCAAAGTTAATGCGGCCCATGTGAAGACACTTGCGGAAGTTGAAGCCGAAATTCGCGAAACCGTTGCAACCAATATTGCAATCAGCAGCATCAATGGCATCCACGATTCCTACGAACAGCAGCGTTCAGAAGGTGGAAGCATGGCAGATGTCGCAAAGAGCCTCAGCCTCAAGGCGGTCACCATTGATGCAGTTGATGCAGAAGGCAATGACCCAACCGGCAAACATGTTGAACTGCCAAATGAACAGGCACTAGTTGCAGCGCTCTTTCAGGCAGAACAGGGCTTTGACAATGACGCTCTGACATTGGGCAACAATGGGTACGTCTGGTATCAGGTCGATGGCACCACCCCTGCCCGCGACCGCACTGTTGATGAAGTCAAGGACGAGGTTATTGCTGCATGGAAGGGTGAAGAGGCTGTGAAGCGTCTTAACCAGCGTGTGGAAGAGCTGAAAAAGCGTCTTGATGGTGGTGAAACCCTTGATGCAATCGCTGCCGAACTCGGCGTCGAAAAGCAGACCAAGCGTGGCATAACCCGCAACACCAATGACGCGGAATTCGGCTCTGCGGCAACTGCGCAGGTATTCCGTGGACCAAACGACCACACCGGAACAGCAGCTGCCGTATCCAATGATGGACAAATCCTGTTCAAGGTTGTGGAAGTTACAGAACCAACTGCCTCGGGTCCGGAAGCCATACCTGAAGACCAGCAGAATTATCTGTCGACGGCACTCACCGATGATGTTCTTGAACAGCTGGTGGGCGAGTTGCAGAAGCAGTATCCGGTTAAAATAAACCAGAACGCGATCAAAAACGCGTTAGCCTTCTGATCTGCGACAGGTACAAAACAGGTAAAACAATGGCTGACTTAAAACCCTATATCGCAAAGGCTGCCTCTGGCACTCCGTTGTCGTTCGAGGATTCAAAAGCAGCCTTTGACATCATGATGACCGGTCAGGCGACACCGTCGCAAATCGGTGGCTTTCTGATGGCGCTGCGTGTTCGCGGTGAAACCGTACCGGAAATTACGGGTGCGGTCGCATCCATGCGTTCCCGCATGCTTCCCGTTACGGCACCGCAAAACGCAGTTGATATTGTCGGCACCGGCGGCGATCAGTCCGGCTCCTACAATGTATCGAGCTGCTCAGCCATCGTCGTGGCAGGTGCAGGCGTTCCCGTTGCCAAGCATGGCAATCGTGCATTGTCCTCCAAGTCCGGCGCTGCCGACGCACTGGCAGCGCTTGGCGTGAACATCGAAGTTGGTGCAGACACCATTGGCCGCAGCATCAACGAGGCTGGTCTTGGTTTCATGTTTGCGCCCACTCACCATTCGGCAATGCGTCATGTAGGCCCGTCGCGTGTGGAGCTTGGTACACGCACAATTTTCAATCTGCTCGGGCCGCTTTCAAACCCGGCAGGCGTCAAGCGTCAGCTCGTTGGCGTGTTCTCTGCTGAATGGGTTGAACCTCTTGCACAGGTTCTCAAGGAACTTGGTTCCGAAACCGCATGGGTTGTTTACGGCGACGGTCTTGATGAAATGACCACCGCTGGCACCACAAAAATTGCCGCCCTTGAAAATGGGACGATCCGCACATTCGAGATCGAGCCGGAAGATGTCGGCCTGCGTCGGGCTGACATGTCGGAACTCAAAGGCGGCGAAGCCGATGTCAACGCAAAGGCTTTGCTCGGCGTTCTCAATGGCGAGCAAAACGCCTATCGCGACATTGTTCTTTTGAATTCGGCTGCTGCTCTGGTGATTGCCGGCAAGGCGAAAGACTTGCGAGACGGTATCGCGCTTGCAGCACAATCAATCGACAGTGGTTCGGCACTTGCAGTTTTGCAAAAGGTAATCGCCGTATCCAACGACAAGCCGCTCTGACGGAGAGGATCAAATCATGTCCACCGACATTCTGCGGAAAATCGAAGCCTATAAGCGCGATGAAATCGCTGCCGCAAAGGCGCGCCTCCCACTCAATGAAGTGAAGGCGCAGGCCAGGGATCAGTCGGCTACGCGCGGCTTTTTAAAAGCGCTCGAAGCAAAGCGCGCAGAAAACAAATTTGCGCTCATTGCAGAAATCAAAAAGGCCAGTCCATCCAAAGGTCTCATCCGCCCGGATTTCGATCCACCGGCATTGGCCAAAGCCTATGAAGAAGGTGGCGCTGCCTGTCTTTCCGTGCTGACCGATACGCCATCCTTTCAGGGCGCGCCGGAGTTCCTGACCGCTGCGCGCAATGCCTGCACCTTACCTGCGCTGCGCAAGGATTTTCTGTTCGATACCTATCAGGTCTATGAAGCACGAAGCTGGGGTGCAGATTGTATTCTCATCATTCTTGCGAGCGTCGATGATGATCTTGCAAAGGCACTGGAAGAAACAGCGTTTGAACTCGGCATGGACGCGCTCCTCGAAGTCCATGACGAAGAAGAGATGGAACGGGCACTCAAGCTCTCCTCGTGCCTTGTGGGCGTCAACAATCGCAACCTGCGCACATTCGAACTGGATCTGGCTGTTTCCGAACGTCTCGCAAAGATGGTGTCATCTGATCGTCTGCTTGTCGGCGAAAGTGGCATTTTCACCCATGATGATTGCCTGCGTCTGGAAAAATCTGCAATCGGCACATTCCTGATCGGCGAAAGCCTGATGCGTAAAGATGATGTGGCACGTGCTACCCGCGAACTCCTGACCGGCAAGGCGTAAGCCATGACAGCCAAGCTCACCCATATCGACCAGACAGGTGCAGCCCATATGGTTGATGTCGGCGATAAGGCCGAAACAGAGCGTCAGGCGACCGCCGAAGGCGCGGTCAGGATGAAGCCGGAAACGCTCGCGCTTATTCTTGAAGGCAACGCCGCCAAAGGGGATGTCATTGGCGCAGCACGCCTTGCAGGCATTATGGCTGCAAAGAAGACCGCCGACCTCATCCCACTTTGTCATCCGCTGATGCTGACAAAGGTATCTATCGATATTGAACCTGACCACACGCTGCCGGGTCTGCGCGTGTCTGCCAGCGCGAAACTCAAGGGGCGTACCGGCGTGGAAATGGAGGCATTGACTGCCGTTTCCGTCACCTGCCTGACAATCTATGACATGGCCAAAGCCGTGGACCGGCACATGGAAATCACCGACATTCGCGTTTCGGCGAAAAGCGGCGGCAAGTCGGGCGACTGGAAAGCCTGATTCTTTTTGCGCAATTGCGGCAGATCAATTCGTCAGCGTTTCTAAAAAGCTAGAAACGAATAATTGAGACTAGGCCTTACCAGAGGAAGCACAATGTCCCTTCTCCCGGTCGATGAAGCACTGACACGCATATTGAGCTCTGCCAGGCCGGATGGTTTTGAAGTGGTTTCACTTGGCGCAGCAGGCGGTCGCATTGTTGCAGAACCTGTAAAAGCAAGCCTTCTGCAACCACCCTTCGATTGTTCGGCTATGGATGGTTATGCGCTGATTGCGCCAGAACAGATCGACTATCCAATAGAACTAACGGTGATTGGCGAATCGGCCGCCGGAAAGCGCTTTGATGGTAAGCTTGCCACCGGTCAGGCCGTGCGCATTTTTACCGGTGCACCAATGCCAGAAGCTGCCGATTGTATCGTCATTCAGGAAGATACCGAACGGTCCGGCGACAAGCTCACAATCAGGCAGGGCCTCGATAAAGCCCGTCATATTCGCCGCGCAGGTCTTGACTTCGCACCGGGCGACACGGTTTTGCCCGTTGGTCGAGAACTCGATGCCCCGGCCCTGTCGCTTGCTGCAGCAAGTGGAAACGCAACACTCAGCGTGTTCAAACAACCAAGAATAGCAATCCTCGCCACAGGCGATGAACTTGTTCCACCCGGTATAATTCCCGGCCCTGACCAGATCGTCGCCTCCAACAGCATTGGCATTGCCGAAATCGTGCGCCGCGCAGGCGGCAAGCCTGAAGATCTGGGCATCATCATCGATGATCCCAAAAAAATCGAATCGGCAATCAGTCAGGTTCTCGATGATGGTATCGACATTCTGGTGACCATCGGCGGCGCATCGGTTGGCGATCGTGATTTTGTGCATGGCGCCTTGAAAAATTGCGGTGTCGATCTGGATTTCTGGAAAATCGCCATGCGCCCCGGCAAACCGCTTATGTATGGCCGCAAGATGGCTTCAGGCAAAACCATTCACGTTATCGGCCTTCCCGGAAATCCGGTTTCAAGTCTTGTTTGCAGTCTCTTGTTCTTGCGTCCGCTTGTGGCAAAACTGGCAGGCAATGATTTGCGCGCCGACATCCGCCCCGCGCGTCTTGGTACGGCAATGAAGGCCAATGACCACCGCCGCGATTATATTCGCGCAACGATCAAACAGGCGGCGGATGGCACACTCACCGCAACGCCGTTTCCACTTCAGGATTCCTCGATGCTGTCAGCTTTGGTGGGTTCGGATGCACTGCTTATCAGGGCGGAAAATGCCCCAAGAGCCAAAGCCGGAGACGCCTGCACCGTATTGATGCTATAACAAACATCAATCTGACTGGACAATATTAATCATTTTAAAACCATTGCAGAACAAGACTGGAACATATAGTGTTTGTTCTGGTTATGTTTTTATTTGATTCTGGTCCGGAGGGTATGCGCATGTTGACCCGTAAACAGCACGAGCTTTTGCTGTTCATTCATGAACGTATGAAAGAAACAGGCATCCCCCCGTCTTTTGATGAAATGAAAGAAGCGCTCGATCTGGCGTCGAAATCAGGGATTCATCGGCTGATTACAGCCCTTGAAGAACGCGGTTTCATTCGCAGACTTCCAAACCGTGCCCGTGCGCTTGAAGTTTTACGCCTGCCCGATTCGATAGCGCCCGGCCTGAACGGGCAAAAGAAATTTGCACCAAGCGTTATCGAAGGTAGTCTCGGAAAAGCCCCCCCTGCTCCTTCTCCGGCACGCGCTATCCCGGTTTCAGCCAATAATGATGTATCTGCTATGGTGTCCGTTCCCATGATGGGGCGCATCGCAGCAGGTGTACCAATTTCGGCAATTCAGAATCAGACGCATTCGATCAGCCTTCCCCCGGAAATGCTTGGCGCAGGTGAGCATTACGCGCTTGAAGTCAAAGGCGACTCGATGATCGAGGCCGGTATTTTTGATGGCGATACTGTCATCATTAAGCGTGGCGATACGGCCAGCCCCGGTGAAATAATCGTGGCTCTGGTCGATGATGAGGAAGCGACGCTGAAACGTTTCCGCCGCAAGGGTGCGTCAATTGCCCTCGAAGCTGCCAATCCGGCTTATGAAACACGCATTTTCGGACCAGATCGCGTGCAGGTACAGGGTAAGCTGATCGGCCTGATCCGACGTTACTAAAAACCGTTCGTGAGATTTCAGCCTGCGATATTCGGTGCTCTTTGACATTTCTAGCAGAAATACTGAGCCGCTCTGCCAAGAGTGATACGGCGTAACAAGGACTTATAGCGTTTCTTCTGATTCAGCAGAAATAGGAAGCGCTTTAGCTCTCTTCTGATATTCACGCTCTGGCAGGCCACGTGCGGCGCGTGAATAAAGTCGATGGAGATGCCAGGGGCGCGCTGGTGCATCGACGGAAAAACTTAATTGATCGGCATAGGCTGCATCAGTTCGCTCTTTTGCAGAGGCAAAGCGATAGATTTTATCATCGTCGCTGGCCTCTTGATTAGGCAAGCGCATGTCATCACCCGCTAGCTTCTGTCCGAGCCGTATTTCGAGCGTTCCTTTCAGGGCGAGTTCCTGTCGGCCAATCACCAGTAAAGACGCGCGTTCGCAACTTAAGCTTTTACCTGCGATAGCCAGAACCACAATATCACCGACATTGCAGGCAGTTTCCCGCATGTCCTCATGAGCGGTATAGGCCAAAGTCCGCCCTTCCCGCAGTGAGACGGTACATAGTCCATCCTCACAGATGAAACCATCATCGCGCGAACTCGTAGCGCGTTTACTTATATTTTGCGGCGGGACAAAATCACGGATGAGATAAGCCGTCTGCCAGTTCTGTGCTGTAAATTGCGGAGGCCTGCTGCGATTGACCGCAAAATTCCCATCAGACAGTCGTACCGCCACAAATTTTGCGTCTTCGCTGATAAGAATATCCGGCATCGGCGTGCGTATAAACACCACAAGGCCTGCAATAACCAATGGCAATGATAGCCATCGCAGTGTTGTGGTGAATGTAACGGACATGATGAGCGCTACGGTCCACAGAATGAGCGTCATTACAGGCATGACACCCGGATTTCCGTCGGGTGAGAAGCTCGCAACAAAACTCGCAATATATCTCACCAGCAAGACGCCAAATCCCATGATTTGCAACGGCAGCCAATCAAGCTGCAATGGCATGAGCAACAAACTCAGCACTGCAAATGGCATGACCAGTATTGAAATGACGGGCAGCGCCAGCACGTTCCCAACAAGTCCGAAAGGTGCCGTATTGTTGAAATGATAGGCTGCGAATATGCCGCTTGCCACACCTGCAACAAGCGATGTCGCACCCGTTGCAACCGCCGGCATGAGCATTTTTGCCAGTGGTCCACGTGGTGACGAGCGTCGATCATCACTTGCAGATTGGTTACGCATCCTCCTGTCGCTCCACCAGGCAAAGGCGGCAATCAGCCCTGCAGTCGCCGAAAACGACATCTGAAAACTGGGTCCCAATATTTCATGCGGAGAGATAGCGATCATTGCTACAGCCGCAATTGCCAGATTGCGCATACTGATCGCCGCACGATCAGCCAAAAGCGCACAAAGCATGACGACAATCATCACATAGCTGCGCTGCGCAGCGACATCGGCACCCGACATGGCGAGATAGAAGGTACAGCTTAAAAGCGAGAGAAATGCCGCATATTTTTTGACAGCATAACGCGCACTGAATGCCGGAAACAACGCGAACACCGATCTCAGCGACATCATCACGACACCGGCTGCAAGCACCATATGGAGACCGGATATCGAAAGAATATGCGCAAGTCCCGCTTTGCGAAGGTCTTCATTCGTTTCATCACTGATCCCTGCGCGCTCGCCTGCAATTAGAGCCGCGGCAACACTGCCATCCTCGCCTGAAAGAACCTCCGCGATCCGCTCGGAAACATGAACGCGCAATTTGGCAATTGCAGCAGCGATCTGTGCAGCAACGCCCTCCGGTTCAGGGACATCTGCGATTTTCGGTGTTCCAAGGAAAAAGCCATTTGCCCCGATACCGCCGAAATAGGCATGGAATGCAAAATCATAATTGCCCGGCCGCACTGGCCCCGAGGGTACGCGCAGCCGCGCAAAGCCATTTAATCCACTACCGATTGTCGTGTGTGCCGGAATATCGCGCGCTGTAATTCGAATACGTTGCGGCGCATAGCGAAGTTTCGGCCTTTCAGTTTCCATGAGATCAAGCGTAACGCGCCAACTGCCATTGTCCCTATATTCGAGAGCAACGACCCTTCCAGTGATGCGCGTCGCGACTTCCGAACCCAGTAATTGCGTGGCTCGCCGCTCTGTTTCGAATTTTCCAGCAATCATTCCCAACTGAAATGCGATAGCAAGTGTAAGCAATTGCGATGGCATAAAATGCCTTCGCAGAACAAACCGACTAAGACCAAGAACGGTTAGAACTGAAAAAACTGGCAACCACTCAGGTTCAAACGAAAGTGTGAAATAGACAATTGCGCCCACACCCATTAAAATCGGAAACAGCAGGAAAAACATGCCCCTGTCGATTTCCCGACTGATCGCAGCAGTCAGACTGAGCCGCGCGATCGAAATCAATACCGCCAATCGTTGCGATCGCGACAAACTTCGTTGTGGTAAGACGGATGGTAAATCTTCGTTTGTTTTATAAGGCAGCCATGGTTCGGGCAATAAGGCACGCTCAAGCCCAGCAGGCATGTCTTTGACAAATGCCCGTTCGCTTATTTCCTGCGTTTCCCTTATGCTCGTCATGCCCCCGCCTGACTGCAAAAGTTTTCCCCAATAGACCGAAGCCCTTGCGCACTGTGCTGCCTATGCTACATGAACCCCAGTCAAAATCGAGAGGGTTCTCGCCTGAGAATCCTTGACGCCTGTAGATTATGAACAAACGGGCGCTACATATTCAAAATTCTGCCTCGCACTGCGCGTCCGCTGCACCCCGACGAGGCCTTTATAGTGGAGCTGTCATGTCGAAACCGGTCGTAACCCGTTTTGCCCCCTCGCCCACGGGTTTCCTTCATATTGGCGGAGCCCGGACCGCCCTGTTCAATTGGCTTTATGCCAAGCATAGTGGCGGCAAGATGCTGCTGCGCATCGAAGATACTGACCGCGAGCGCTCAACCGATGCAGCAACGGCAGCTATTCTCGATGGTCTGACATGGCTTGGACTCGACTGGGATGGTGACGTCATTTCCCAGTTTGAACGCGCACCGCGTCACCGCGAAGTGGCGGAAGAACTGGTTACCAAAGGCAAAGCCTATTATTGCTATGCGACGCCACAAGAGCTTGAGGACATGCGCGAAAAGGCACGCGCCGAAGGTCGTCCGCCGCGTTATGATGGCCGCTGGCGCGACCGTGATGCGTCCGAAGCACCGGAAGGTGTCAAGCCGGTTATCCGAATCAAGGCACCGCGCGAAGGCGAAACCCTGGTGCGTGATGCCGTACAGGGTGATGTGCGTTTTCCAAACAAGGACCTTGATGATTTCATCATTCTGCGTTCGGACGGCAATCCAACCTATATGCATGCCGTTGTCGTCGACGATCACGACATGGGCGTCACCGATATTATTCGCGGCGACGATCACCTGACGAATGCAGCCCGCCAGACCGTGATTTATGATGCGATGGGCTGGGAAGTTCCGCAAATGTCGCATATTCCGCTGATCCACGGTGCGGATGGTGCAAAGCTATCCAAGCGTCACGGCGCACTGGGCGTCGATGCCTATCGCGCCATGGGTTATCTGCCGGAAGCGCTGCGTAATTATCTTGTGCGTCTTGGCTGGAGCCATGGCGATGATGAAATTATGTCGACAGACCAGATGATCGAATGGTTTGACGTGAAGGACATCAATAAAGGTGCCGCACGCTTTGACTTCCAGAAACTGGAAGCCATCAACGGTGTCTATATGCGTAACAGCGACGATAAAGCGCTTTTCGATGCTCTGATCGCCGTTTTGCCAGAAATTGAAGGCGGCGAAGAGCTCGCAAAATCTCTTGATGACAAGGGTCGTGCGCAGCTTCTCACCGCAATGCCGGGCCTTAAAGATCGCGCAAAGACGCTTGTCGAACTGGCCGATGGCGCGAAATTTATCTTCGCACAGCGTCCACTGCAATTCGATGAAAAAGCAGCCTCCCTTCTCAATGATGAAGGTCGCGCGGTTCTCAAAGCTGTGCTTCCAAATCTCGAAGCAACCACGGAATGGAGCGTTGAATCATTGGATGCAGCCGTTCGCGCTCATGCAGAAGTTGTGGGTCTGAAACTTGGCAAAGTTGCGCAACCTTTGCGCGCAGCGCTTACAGGGCGCGCTACATCGCCGGGCGTATTCGACGTTCTGTTCGTTCTGGGTCGTGAAGAGTCGCTTGCACGCATAAAAGATCAAATCGTTTAAAATGTTAGCATTCACGCTGACGTGACAAAACGGGCTTAATTAGTACAAATTACGCATTGCATCGCAAAATCATTGGGATAGTTTGGCGAGCGAAATCGTTAGGGTAATGCGTTGAAAAACCGGTTTCCCGCGCAAGCGGGAAACAGAAGATGTTGCGAGAGACAAGTTATAACGACGATTAAAATTCAGCCGCCGCACGGGCGGCAAAGTGGACACGAAAGGAAACACGATGTCAGATAAGACAGCAAGCTTTACCCTCGACGGCAAAACATTCGACCTGCCTGTACGACAAGGCACTGTCGGGCCGGAGGTCGTCGACATCGGTCCGCTTTACAAGAATGCCAATGCTTTCACCTATGACCCTGGTTTCACATCGACTGCATCGTGCGAATCCAAGATCACCTATATTGATGGCGATGAAGGCGTTCTTCTTTATCGTGGTTATCCGATCGATCAGCTTGCTGAACATGGTGACTTCCTCGAAACCTGCTACCTGCTTCTTTATGGTGAACTGCCAACAGCAACCCAGAAGGCAGACTTCGATTATCGCGTAACCCGTCACACGATGGTTCACGAGCAGATGACGCGGTTCTTCACCGGCTTCCGTCGTGATGCACATCCGATGGCAGTGATTGTTGGCTGCGTCGGCGCAATGTCGGCTTTCTATCACGACTCGACCGACATCACCGATCCGCATCAGCGCATGGTTGCATCCATCCGCCTGCTGGCTAAGGTGCCTACCCTTGCAGCCATGGCCTATAAGTACCACATCGGCCAGCCGTTCATGTATCCGAAGAATGACCTCGATTTCGCGGCAAACTTCCTGCACATGTGCTTCGCTGTTCCTTGCGAAGAATACAAGGTCAACCCGGTTCTGGCCCGCGCCATGGACCGCATCTTCATCCTGCATGCTGACCATGAGCAGAACGCATCGACCTCGACTGTTCGTCTTGCTGGCTCGTCGGGCGCCAATCCATTTGCTTGTATCGCTGCTGGCGTTGCCTGTCTCTGGGGTCCGGCACATGGTGGTGCAAATGAAGCAGCGCTCAATATGCTTGCTGAAATCGGCACCGTAGACCGTATTCCAGAGTTCATTGCTCGCGCCAAGGACAAGAACGATCCGTTCCGTCTGATGGGCTTCGGTCATCGCGTTTACAAGAATTACGATCCGCGCGCGAAGATCATGCAGAAGACCTGCCATGAAGTTCTCGGCGAACTCGGCATCAAAGATGATCCACTTCTGGACGTCGCCCTCGAACTCGAAAAGATTGCTCTGACCGATGAATATTTCATCGAAAAGAAGCTCTATCCAAACATCGACTTTTATTCGGGCATCACGCTGAAGGCTCTCGGCTTCCCAACCGAAATGTTCACGGTTCTGTTCGCACTCGCCCGCACCGTCGGTTGGGTCGCTCAGTGGAAGGAAATGATCGAGGATCCACAGCAGAAGATCGGTCGTCCGCGCCAGCTTTACACAGGCGCTCCGGAACGCGATTACGTACCGGTCGCAAAGCGCAAATAAGCAAAACAAAGAAACCCCGGCAAATTGCCGGGGTTTTTGTTTGAACAAACTCTCAGATTTTCAGCGCTTTCTGCCATTCTCCGCAAGGTCAAGCAGAACCTGTGCCCCGATCTCCCCCGATGGACGTTCTGTCGCCATGATCGATGTGACTTTGTCAAAACCATCAATCTGCGCCTGCCGGAAGGCAGTTTTCTGCATCAGTTGTTCTATATAGCGCGCCAGATTGCCGGGCCGTACCGATTCATTGAAAAATTCCGGCACTACGGGCTGGTCTGCAATGATATTGGGCAGAGCAGCACTCCAAACGGTAATCTTGGAGATTAGAAACTGACGCGCGAACCAATCGGCCTTATAGGAAAGAACTGTCGGAATATGCGACAGTGCCAGTTCGAGCGAAACAGTCCCCGATGCTGCCAGGGCGGCATCAGCGCGCGCGAAAGCCTGCCATTTGGCTTCATCGCCAGTTACGATCAATGGTTTGACCGCCCAGTCTTTGGACATCTCACGCACTATTTCCTCGATACGCGGCAAGGTTGGCAGAATGACTTCAAGCTTTTCAACGCGTGTCGAAAGTTCCGCAACCGCCTTACCAAATGGCTCCATGAGCATTTGGAGCTCACCGCGGCGGGACCCCGGAAGGAGTAGCAGGCAACGAGATTCATCCGCCCAGCGTGTCTTCTCTGCTTTGCGCTGTGCCGCTTGGACCGCAACAATTGGCGCATAGCTGCTCAAACGATGGCCGACATAGGTCGATTGCGGCCCGTTGAGCCGCTTCATCACGTCAACCTCAAAAGGCAGGACCGTCAGAACATGATCCACATAGGCACGCATAGCTTTGGCACGCTGTGGACGCCAGGCCCACACGCTTGGCGCAATATATTTTACAATTGGAATAGATGGATCGGCTGCGCGTATTTTCTTTGCCACGCGATGCGTAAATTCCGGGCTGTCGATCAGCAAAATGCAATCAGGCTTTTCCGCCACAATACGTTTTGCAGTCTGCCTGATGCGCAGGATCAGGCCGGGCAGATTTTTAAGGATCGCGCCAAGACCCATCAGCGCAATTTCATGCGGGTCGAAGAAGGTTTTAAGCCCACGTGCTGAGAGATGTTCGCCACCGACACCGATGATGTCAACCAGCCTGTCTGTCTGGCCTCGCAAGGCATCAATCAGGTCAGCACCAAGAAGATCACCGGATTCTTCTCCGGCCACGATCGCTATTTTCAATGGCCGACTGGTTTTGCTCACCCTTTTATGTCCTTTGTGCTTCGACTGATCGTTTCGATAAAAAGACCTTTTTCATTGGCTCTAGCAATCGTTTCACCGAGGCCAAGAATGAAGGTGCGTCCCGCTTCAATCGCAATGCCGGAAAGACCGGCACGCGCTGCATTTTCCACTGTCGAAACCCCGATAGCTGGCAAATCAGCGCGTTCATCCTGCCGTGGCTTGGCCATTTTGACAAGAACGCCACCGCGTTTGGAAATTCGACCCGTCTGACGAAGCTCATATACGCGCTCAATCATCTGATCAGTGCCCTCAGCCCCTTCAAGCGCAACAACACGACCACCAGCAGCAATTGCACCTTGGCCTACATCCAACTCACCAAGACGAAGGGCTGCTTCCATTGCAAGCGTAATATTACGGCTTTCTCGCGCATCCGGTGTGATACGCGTTATACAGCGCGCAGGCTCCGGCGACAGCAAATCAGGCACAACCTCATGTGCTCCGACCATTTTGAAGCCATAACGTTCGAGCAGACGCATGAAAGCGCGCAGCAATGCATCGTCGCCCTGGCCGAGTGCAACAAGAACATAGCGCATCGCCCTGATCGTGGGCAAATTAAGTTTGAGATCGCTCAAATGCGGACGATTGCGAAGCCCACCGGCCAGAACAACCTGGCTGACCCCGGCAGAACGCATGGCACGGATAAGCATGCCAAAATCGATGGCCGCAATTTCCTGATGTTCATACTCGTAAAGCGAAGCATCCGCCTCATCACGCAGAGGAAGCACAAAAGGCGGATCTCCATCCGCCTTCAAAGCTTCGGCCACCTTGATCGGCAAAAGACCATTGCCGGCAATGATGGCCGTGCGAGGGCGCATTACCGCGCTCTTCCCGCTATCAATCACCGTCACCGTCATCCATCGCTCCGCCTACGGATGAGCCAAGCGGCGGCGTGCAATAAGCGCGCTTATTTTCCACCAGAATGAAGGAAATAAGATCGGCAACACCGGCAGAATCCGGAAATGCGTTCAAGACGTCCTGCGCGCGTTCACGCACCGGCTTCGAGCGATCAAACAGCATATGCACCGCATGGCGAAGATTATGGATATCTTTGCGCTGCATGCCGGAGCGCTTCATTCCGATGATGTTAAGACCACCAAGATAGGCGTGATTGCCAATCGCACTTCCATAAGGAATGAGATCATGCGCAAGTGCAGCCATGCCACCAACAAAGGCGTGATGACCAACACGTGTGAACTGGTGAACGGCAGAACCACCACCAAGAATGGCATGATGGCCGATTTCCACATGGCCGCCAATCATCACATTGTTAGCGAATGTGACATGATCGCCAACGTCGCAGTCATGGGCCACATGCGCATAAGCGAGAAACTGACAATTATCGCCAACGCTTGTGAAGCCACGGCTACTGTCTGAGCCGCGATGCATTGTAACACCTTCGCGGATAAGGCAGTTTGCGCCAACCGTCAGCCTGGTCGGTCCGCCCTTATGCTTTCCATTCTGTGGATCACAGCCGAGAACAGCATGTGGATAAACCTTTGCGCCAGCGCCAAGCGTTACCGCGTCGCTGACCACAACATGGCTCATCAGTTCCGAGCCATCACCGACGATAGCACCAGACTGTACATGGCAAAAAGGGCCGACAGATACGCCCTGCCCAAGTTCCACACCCTGCTCTACAAGAGCCGTAGGGTGGATAAAAGTTTCCTTCATTGAGGTACTCACGCCTTTTCTTCGGCTACGCCAACCATTGCGGCGACTTCAGCTTCGGCAACCTTTACGCCATCGACCTCTGCTACGCACTCGAATTTAGAGATATTTCCGCGCTGTTTGATCTTCTTCACGTGAAGGTGAAGCTGATCGCCCGGCACGACCGGACGGCGGAATTTGGCATTGTCGATTGTCATGAAATAAACGAGGCTTGGTGCACCGAGCCCCTTATTGAGAACCGTGATAGCGCCTGCTGTCTGCGCCATGGCTTCAATAATCAGAACGCCCGGCATGATCGGCTTGTCTGGAAAATGGCCGGTAAAATGCGGCTCATTCATTGTGACATTCTTGATGCCCGTTGCAGACTGATCGCCATTTATATTGATGATACGGTCAATGAGCAAAAACGGATAACGATGCGGAAGCGCACGCATAATAGTCTGAATGTCTGCGGTTTCCAGCTGCTGATTAGCATCACTCATCAGAGGATTGCTCCTTTCTTGGTTTCCCGATGCTCCGGATATTCGCAATATCTCTGAACCATTGCTTTATTGGTCGAGCCGGGACGCCCCCCCAGCGCTCGCCATCGGGTATATCATTCATAACGCCGCTACCTGCAGCAATCTGTACACGCGAGCCGATAACCACGTGATCCGCAAGACCTACGCTGCCGCCGATCATCGTTTGATCACCGATAACAACACTTCCCGAAATACCGCAAAGTGCAGCCACCACGCAGAACCGGCCAAAGCGCACACCATGCGCAATCTGCACAAGATTATCGATCTTTGTGCCTTCACCGATCACCGTGTCACTCAAAGCGCCGCGGTCAATCGTAGTATTTGCACCGATTTCAACGTCATCCTGAAGAATAACACGGCCAAGCTGAGGAACTTTTTCCAGCCCCCTTGGGCCGGGCACATAACCAAACCCGTCCTGTCCGATGCGGACGCCCGGATGCAAAGAGACGCGGTTGCCGATCAAGGCAAACTGCACGGCCACGCCCGGCGCGATATAACAATCGCGACCGATCTGGCAGCCCTGGCCGATAACAGCAGTCGCTGCAATCAGAGACCCTGAACCGATGCTGACATTTTTGCCAATCACTGCACCTGGTTCAATAGTAACGCCGTCTTCAATCTTTGCAGACGGATGAATAAATGCGGCAGGAGAAACACCCGTTTCACCCAGCCAGCTCTCAGGCCTTACAGAAACAGGAAAAAGCATCCGCCCAACGGACGAAAAATCACGCTGCGGATTGCGGGTAACAAGCGTTGCAATATTGGAAGGTACGCTATCGGCGACATCTTCGGAGCACAAAACACCTGCGGCTTTCATGCCTGCAAGTGCCAATGCATTTTTCTTGCCATCAACAAAAACAAGCGCGTTTTCACTTGCATCACTCAAAGATGCGAGACGCGCAACAGCACGCGGTGCAAGCTTCGTGTTGCGAAGGCTTGCACCGGTAAAATCTGCAATATCGCCAATCGTGAGTTCACGAGAAGGCTTGAAGAAAATGGGATCTGCCATCAAAGCACTTTCTTGCCCGGGGCATGTCTGCCCCGGGAAAAGGCAAATCTATTAGAACTTGGTCGAAACGCCGAAGTTGAAATTCTGAACCTTATCGGTATCAGCCTTAGCAACCGGGAACGCGTAGTCAAAGCGCAGCGGACCAAATGGTGAGGCCCACATCAGGCTGAGACCGACCGAAGCGCGAAGCTTCTTGTCGTCGCCGAGAACCTCTGATCCACCCAATGATGAGCTATTGCCATACAATGTAGCGGCATCAGCGAAGACTGCACCACGAATACCGAGGCTTTCAGGAACCACAGGCATTGGGAACTGAACTTCAGCCGTAGCATTCGCGTAGGTCGTTCCACCCAGCCAGTAACGGTTACCGTTTGCAGAATCCTGGTAAGGACCGATACCGTTGAACTTGAAGCCGCGGATGATGTCCGAATTGTTCTTGAACAGATCGAAGATACGAACACCGTCACTGCCGAATTCGTGGATATAACCACCACCGACACCCAGCATACCGACAATGTCAGCTTCCTGTGCCAAGGTCTGGTAGTAAGTACCCTTGAATGTGGTCTTGATGTACTTCGCGTCGCCGCCGAGACCTGCAAACTCCTGATTGAAGCGCGCATAGATACCATCATGCGGGTTCTTCATATCATCGATGGAGTTATAAGTCAGCGAGTAGCTGATCGATGAACGCAACCATGGGCTATTTTCACCGGCTTCAATAAGCGCAGGCGCATAGTAAGTCGGATCAGGGTTACCAGTCGCGTCCAGAACGTACAGGTCGTACTTTTCCTGAACAAGGTTGTAAGCCAGACCAGCCGAGAAATTATCCGTGATTGGCAGACCCAAACGGATTGTACCACCGGTCTGTTCCACATCGTAACGACCACCGCTATCTACGCGATACGAACGACGGAATACGTCGAAGCCAGCCGACATGCGATAGCCAAGGAAATATGGCTCGGTGAACGACAATGCGTAGTTACGCATCTTATCCTGACCGGCACCCGCGCTGATACGAACGAACTGACCACGGCCGAGGAAGTTACGCTCGGTGATAGCAGCTTCAACCTGCGCACCCGGCGATTCACCACCAGTCGTGTAACCACCACCGATCGAGAACTCACCAGTCGACTTTTCAACAACATCCACAATCAGAATTACCTGATCAGGCTCTGCACCAGGCGCTGTCGATACATTAACGGTCTGGAAGAAATCGAGGGCTTCAAGGCGACGCTTCGCACGCTGAACCATAACCTGATTGAAGGCATCGCCTTCGTTCATGTCGAACTCGCGACGAATAACATAGTCGCGGGTCTTGTCGTTGCCGCGAATCTCGATGCGCTCAACGTAAGCGCGCGGACCCTGATCAACGCTGTAAACAAGCGAAATCGTGTTGTTTTCGAAGTCACGGTCACCGCGAGGCTCAACCTTCGCAAACGCATAACCGCTACCGGCAACATTTTCAGTGATAGCAGTAACCGAATCTTCAACTTCCTTGGCGCTGTAAGGCTTGCCCGAACGCGTCTTCACGAGACGATCAAGAGCCTGCGTATCAACACCATCTACGGTGCTTTCAACGGTTACATTGCCGAAGTTATAACGCTGACCTTCATCAACATTAATGGTGATCGTGTATTCGTTGGTCGATGGATCAAGAGTTGCATTCGACGACAGCACGCGGAAATCTGCATAACCGCGATTGTAATAGAAACGGCGCAGCGCTTCTTCGTCAGCCTGCAAACGGCCTTCATCGTAAACGTCGTTACGGGTCAACCACGACAGCGGGTTCGAACGCTTTGTGGAGATGACATCGCGAAGACGACGCGAACCATAGGTGTTATTGCCGACAAAATTAATATCGGCGATCTTTGTACGGCCACCTTCTGTGATCTCGTAAACCACGTTGACGCGACCCTGACCCAGATCAACCGTACGCGCATTCACGATCGCATCGCTGCGGCCGATGTGTGCATAGGCACCCTTGATGGCTTCCTTGTCAGCTTCCATCACTGCAGCATCATAAGGCGAACGCGCCTTGAGCTGTACAGCGCGAGCAAGGTCCGGATCCTTGATCTTCTTATTGCCCTGAAACAGGACATTATTGACGACCGAGCGTTCATCAACATGGATGACGAGCGTGCTGCCGGACTGATTGATGCGAACATCAGAAAACAGTCCCATGGCATAGAGACGCTTTACGGCTTCATCAATATCGGTGCTGTTGAAAGCTTTACCTGGGCGAATATCGATATTGTCACGGATCGTCTGTGCATCGACGCGCGAATTACCGCGCACTTCAATGCGATTGACAACAGCAGCCTGAGCAGCATTGACCGACACCAGAGAGAGCGCAGCCGAACCCGAAGCTACAAGAGCAACTGACATGGCGAGCGCTGAAGCGGCACCAAAGAATTTAGAACTTGCCGTCATGGGCTTTCCGAACCTTCGTTTCTTTCTGTCCCCGGGGCGATTTTCCCAGAAATGCACGTATAGATACAACCGTAATAGCCGGTTTTTCTATACAAGCAAGCGTCACGGTTAAAATCTGTTTACTTAAGCAATCAGCGTGGCATCCATGTCACGCGATTTAACAGTTATGGTAAACAGATCACTACGCTTTTCCAGTCCTCGCACCCAATGTTCATTTCTGATTAACACCTCTGCACAGTTTTTGATGTGAGTGGTGCTTCGTAAAAATGGTGGGCCCCGCCAAAATGACAGCGCGACCCGGTTCCTCTTCAACCAGTTGCCCAGTGATCTAGCAGGCAAACAGGTCGTTGAAAAGTACGAACCCCATGAATCCCATCACAACGAGGAATCCAACGCGGTAAAAAATCTCCTGCGCGGCCACAGAGACAGGGCTGCCCTTGATCGCTTCCACAGCATAGAAAACCAAATGCCCACCGTCCAATGGTGGCAGCGGAAACAGGTTCAGAAGCCCTATACCTATGGAAAGCATGGCTGTGAGCTGGATCAGCCAGTCAAATCCCTGACTTGCGGCCTTACCCGCCATATTGGCAATCTTCACAGGGCCACCGAGCTGACACTTGTCTTCACGACCAACAGCAAAGCGCTGAAAAAATTCGCCGGTGCGGCTGATGATATGGCCTGTTTCCACAATCGCCTGCCCCACTGATTCGAGTGGTCCATATTCGATCCTGCGAAAATTGCCGACTTCCTGCGTTATCTCCACGCCGATTGCGCCCATCTTGACATTGTTGCCAAGCGGATCGGTGCGTTCAACAAGGGCTGGCGTGGCTTGCAGGTCAACCATTTTGCCATCACGCTCGACTGTGAAGTTCAACACATCACCCGAACGACCCGAAACAATCCGCTGCACATCGGCAAAAGTCGTGATCTTCTGCCCGTCAACGCTGATAAAGCGGTCGCCCGGCTCAAAACCCGCTTCTGCTGCAGGCGTATTCGGTTGAACGCCTGCGACAAGCGGATCGGCGATCTGTCGGCCATAAAGGCCAAAAAATACGCTGAAAATCGCAACCGTAAGAATGATGTTGAACGCAGGACCAGCAAAAACAGTCGCCGCACGCTTCCAGACCGGCTGGGTATGGAAAGCCTTGCTCTGCTCTTCCGCACTGAGAGCGGAATTATCCACGCCCACAGGCGAACTCGTCGCACTTTCATCGCCCAGAAATTTCACATAGCCGCCGAGCGGAATAGCTGAAAGCTTCCAGCGCGTGCCATGACGGTCGGTAAAGCCGATCAGTTCCGGTCCAAAACCGACAGAAAAAGCGCTGGCACCAATGCCGCACCATCTGCCGACGAGATAATGTCCCATCTCATGCACGAAAACGACAACAGTCAGCACGAACAGAAATGGAATTATCGTCCCTACGAGCAGACTTTCGCTGCCGATGAAAAAGGCAAGAGCTTCCTGCAAATTACCAATCCTACAAATTCACACGCGGTCAGAAACTAAAAAATATGGCTGATGGAACATCCGGTTCCGCAATAACTGCACCAAACAGGTACAAAATCGCAGCCGCCGCCACAAGTCCATCAACCCGATCCAGAACACCGCCATGGCCCGGTAGAAGACGACCAGAATCTTTTGCACCAAACTGACGCTTCACCCATGATTCTGCGAGATCACCGATCTGCGAAACAATAGACAGCAGAAGAGCCAGCAAAGGCACGATCCAGCTACCGGGCGCAGCAACAAGCGAGGCAACAAGAATGCCGCCAGCAACGGCCGCCGCCGCCCCACCCAACGCTCCCGACCATGTCTTATTAGGCGAAAAGCGGGGTGCGAGCTTGGGACCACCAAGAGCGCGTCCGTTGAAATAAGCTGCAATGTCGGTCGACCATACGACTGCAAAAAGGAAACAGATAGCTGTGAAGCCGAACGGCTCATCACCACGCAGCAACGAAAGCGAGACCGCAGAAAAGCCGGCATAGAAAAGTCCGGTAGCTGGCCAGCCACGCCCATTCTTCCACTGCGTTATCAGCAAAACAAGCGTTCCCAACAGCAAAACGCCGATTGTCAGCAAAGCGCCGCGATCAAGAATTAGCAGTACGAAAGTGATAATCAACCAGCCCCAGCCGAAAAGTCGGGAAAAGGGCGTCTGCTTTGTCGTACTCAGTTCAGTCCACTCGTAAAACATCGCCAGACCAATGGCGATCGAAAACAAAGTGAAACCCAACCCGCCTATCCAGGTCAGCCAGAGAGCTACGGCCCCAAGAACTATGGCGGTTAGAATACGCGTTTGCAGATTGGACATTGATACCTTTCGACCATTGCGTAATTCCTAAATCGAAATCAAGTTAAGAGTTATGCAATAAACTTAAACTGTTAGAGCAACCTTCATGCGCTCTAAACCGACAAGCCACGTCAGACAGCCGCACCTTTTGCCGGAGTGCATTCCGTTGTGGATGAATGCTCTTCAAGCCTGTCGCGCACCTCTACGCCGCCAAAACGACGCTCGCGTTGACGGAAAACCTCAAAGGCTGCATCAAGATCGGCAGGTTTGAAATCGGGCCAATGCTGCGGAACAAAAAGAAACTCGGAATAGGCAACCTGCCAGAGCAGAAAATTCGAAAGCCGCATCTCGCCACTCGTGCGAATAATGAGATCAGGATCGGGAATATTGGCGGTATCAAGATTAGCAGAAATCAGCTCAGCAGAAATGGACTCAGGATCAAGCCGCCCCGCAGCCACATCTCTGGCCAGACTTTTAACGGCTCGCGTAATCTCGTCACGAGAGCCATAATTAAACGCAATAATCAGATTAAGCCCGGTATTTTTGCGGGTGAGTTGCTCGGCCTCGCCAAGTAGCGCACAAATATCGGATGCCAGTCCTTCACGCTCGCCAATGATCCGCACACAAACATTGTTGCGATGCAGCTCAGCCAGATCGCGCCGGATGAAGAGTTTCAGCAATCCCATGAGATCACCGACTTCGCCACTCGGACGCGACCAGTTTTCAGACGAAAATGCAAAAAGAGTGAGATAGCCAAGACCGCGATTACCAGCATGGCGCACGGCTTCGCGCAGCGCCTCGACCCCTGCCCTGTGGCCAGCGGTTCGTGGCAGCCCACGCGCCTTTGCCCAACGACCATTACCGTCCATGATAATGGCTATGTGGCGCGGATCGGACATATTGCTGCTCTCCCTCACTGAAAAATCACGCGAGGCCTAAACCTGCATGATCTCCCCTTCCTTGACCGAAACAATCTTGTCCATTTCGGCAATGGTATCGTCCGTCATTTTCTGAACTTTTTCAGAAAGACCACGACCATCATCCTGACTGATGTCTCCGTCCTTCTCGAGCTTCTTGAGCGTGTCCATACCATCGCGGCGAACATGGCGCGCTGCAATGCGGCCCTGCTCTGCATACTGATGGGCAATCTTGACCAGTTCCTTACGGCGCTGCTCATTGAGTTCAGGCAAAGGAATACGAAGGGTCATGCCATCTGTGATCGGGTTCAAACCCAGACCGGAATCACGAATCGCACGTTCAACCGCACCAACCATGGTTTTGTCCCAGACAGAAACCGAAAGCATGCGCGATTCAGGCACAGTGATATTGGCAACCTGATTGATCGGCATTTCAGAACCATATGCTGTGATGGTAATTGGTTCGAGCAAGCTTGCAGAAGCGCGGCCCGTACGTAAACCACCAAGGTCATGCTTGAGCGCATTGATTGCGCCGTCCATGCGTCGCTTAAGGTCATTGATGTCAAAAACATCGCTCATAAGTGTTCTCCTTCAGTACGCAGCAAGACAGTCTATTAGTATTGCCGATCAAATATTGCCGATCAATTGTCGGAAACGATCGTGCAACGTCCTTTGCCTTGCAGAATTTCGGCCAAGCCGCCGTTTTCATGGATCGAATAGACTATTATCGGAATGTTGTTCTCACGCGCAAGGGCAACTGCGGTCGTATCCATGACGGCAAGCCCGCGATCCAGAACTTCCTTATGTGTAAGCGCATCTAAGCGTGTGGCAGTAGGGTCTTTTTTAGGATCAGCGGTGTAAATGCCGTCAACCTGCGTACCCTTTAAAAGTGCATCGGCTCCAATTTCAGCCGCACGCAGAGCTGCGGCAGAATCTGTTGTGAAGAATGGATTGCCTGTACCGCCTGCAAAAATCACAACCTTGCCCTCGTCCATATAGGCAGTTGCCTGCCGCTGGGAGAAGCTCTCGCAGATTTCAGGCATTGCTATGGCAGAAAGAACCACCGCATCCACGCCGATCTTGTGCAGTGAGGTGCGCAGTGCCAGCGAATTAATAACCGTTGCGAGCATACCCATATGGTCGCCAGTGACGCGGTCGCCACCCTTGGAAGCCACGGCCACACCACGGAAGATATTGCCGCCGCCAATCACGACGCCCACTTCAACGCCAAGCGCACGCGCCTGTTTGATGTCATTCGCAATGCGATCAGCAACGGAGACATCAATGCCAAAACCCTGACTGCCCATCAGTGCCTCGCCGGAGGCTTTCAGAAGAACGCGTTTATAGGCGGACTTAACGGACATGGAGGCTTCTCCGCAGATTTTGATAAATGAATAGTATTGAGGTTGCGATACACGAAGGGCACCGCGTTGTCACGCGATGCCCTTCATAATCAATGGTCTTTTCAAATGAAAAAAGGATTAGCCCTTAGCTGCCGCAGCAACTTCAGCAGCAAAATCGCTTTCTTCCTTTTCGATGCCTTCACCCAGCGCAATACGTGCAAAGCCAATGATCTTGGCAGGAGCACCGATCGACTTTTCAGCTTCCTTGAGCGCTGCTTCGACGCTCAGGTCTGGATTGATAACGAAAGCCTGCGAAAGAAGTACAACTTCTTCGTAGAACTTGCGCATACGGCCTTCGATCATCTTTTCGATGATTGCATCTGGCTTGCCAGATTCACGAGCCTGCTCGATGAAGATTGCCTTTTCGCGCTCGGCAGCAGCCGGGTCAACGTCAGCAGCAGTCAGAGCAAGCGGGTTAATCGCAGCAACGTGCATTGCAACCTGACGGCCAAATGCGTTTGCAGCTTCTGCATTGCCTTCGGTTTCGATTGCAACGAGAACGCCGAGCTTGCCGAGGCCATCTGCAACGCCATTGTGAATGTAGGTAGCAACTGCACCCTTGGAAACTTCAAGAGCTGCCGAACGACGGAAGCTGATGTTTTCACCAATGGTTGCAACTGCGTCCTTGGCAGCCTGCGTTACCGACTTGCCGTCGATATTTGCTTCTGCAACAGCTTCAGTCGAACCGTCGGTTGACAGAGCAGCCTGAGCGATATTGCGGACCAGATCCTGGAAAGCATCGTTGCGTGCAACGAAGTCGGTTTCGGAGTTGACTTCAACGACAACAGCCTTGTTGCCGGAAGCTGCAACACCAACCAGACCTTCAGCAGCCGTACGGCCAGCCTTCTTGTCAGCCTTAGCCATGCCTTTTGCGCGCAGATAATCAACAGCGGCTTCGATGTCGCCATTGGTTTCAGCAAGCGCTGCCTTGCAGTCCATCATGCCTGCGCCGGTCAGTTCGCGGAGTTCTTTAACCTGTGATGCGGAAATGCTCATTGTGTCGCCTTTCACGAAAGCGAAGGCACACCGAATGGGTGTGCCAACTTTTAACCGGCGCAGAGTGCGTCGGAATGAATGAAGTTATCCACCCGTCATGTGACGGGTGGATGAAAATCATAAGCGCTGATTATGCGCTTGCAGCCGGAGCTTCGAGAGCTGGCTCAACAGGAGCTTCAACCTGCGCACCAACATCAATGCCGAGCGCGCCCTGCTGACGTGCAATGCCGTCGAGAGCAGCGCGAGCGATCAGATCGCAATAAAGCGAAATAGCGCGTGCAGCATCGTCGTTACCTGGGATCGGGAAGTCGATCTGGTCTGGGTTGCAGTTCGAATCGATAACAGCAACAACTGGAATGCCAAGACGCTTGGCTTCCTGGATAGCAATAGCTTCCTTGTTGGTGTCGACGATGAACATAAGGTCAGGAACCGAACCCATGTCCTTGATACCGCCGAGAGCACGATCAAGCTTTTCGCGTTCGCGTTCGAGCGTCAGGCGTTCCTTCTTCGAGTAACCCTGAGCATCGCCAGACAGAATTTCGTCGAGCTTGCGCAGACGCTGGATCGAATTCGAGATCGTCTTCCAGTTGGTCATCATGCCGCCGAGCCAGCGTGCATTGACGTAATACTGAGCCGAACGGGCTGCTGCGTCAGCAATAATGTCCGAAGCCTGGCGCTTCGTGCCAACGAACAGAACGCGACCGCCGCGAGCAACGGTGTCCGAAACGACCTTCAGCGCATTGTGCAGCAGAGGAACGGTCTGGGACAGATCGAGAATGTGGATGTTGTTACGGTCGCCATAGATGTATGGAGCCATCTTTGGGTTCCAGCGGTGGGTCTGGTGACCAAAGTGAACACCAGCTTCCAGAAGCTGACGCATGCTGAATTCAGGCAATGCCATCTGTATTTTCCTTTTCCGGTTGAACCTCCACGGGCTGAGGCGATTACTCGCCACCGGAGGCTGAGGCCGGATTTCTCCCGGCAAAAGCCCAATCCCGTGTGTGGAATAGGCGCGCTGTTAACTTATCGCGCCATAAATTGCAAGTCTTACGGGCAATCTAAAACCACATGCCCACTTATTTGCAGGACGTATCAGCGCCCTTTCCATCATAAACATCGAGCTTCACCAGCTTTCCGCGCATGGAAAAATCACCATAATCCATCGTCAGATCGCGGGTGATTCCGCTTTTATAAAGCTTGAAGTTGATGCGATAGATCGGCAGCCCGTCCTGCTTTTCCTTCTCATCGAAATAGGAAATCGTCACCGGCCACACATTTTCTTGGGTGAACTTGCCCATGGCCTTTGTTTCGTCGCTCTTGGATTCCTGCTGTTTTCCAACCACGACGGTCGTAGCAACAACGCGATCCGCATCTTCCGATGCATCATAGAGGCTGGTCTGATAAAATTTCTCACCAGCTTCCGCTTTGGAAATCAGCTCTTCCATATGCATTGTCGGGAATTGCGTCGCTTTAAGATCCAGCTTGTCTTCTTTCGGCTTCGAAAGCGCTACGACCGTTTTTCCGTCTTCGACCTTGGCGTCACCGCGCACTTCTTTGACGAGCTCCTTATCGACAAAGGTTTTGTTGACGAAACGGAAATCCTTGCCATTACCGCTTTCAAACGTTGTCGTCTGCTGATCGGTAACGCGCTGCGGCTGCTCATCCATGTCGATGCGGGTCACAAAGCGGAAATTCGTCGTATAGCCATCGCAGGCAGAACCGTTGAACTCGTAGACCATACGGCCTGTCAGTCCGCTGATTCCGGATTTTTCATCGGCACGATCAAGCGTAAGATCATAGACTGCGCGATGCGGAACTAAGGTCACCGTCGAGGCTGCATTGGCAACGCCACCCCAGACACAAACTGCTGCTCCGCTTGCCGCAAATGCCATTCTCAAAAAACGCATACAAGAATCTCCCGAACTGTTGAGCAGCATGATAAAAAAACTCGTGGCGGAAGCGAGGCAAAAAACGCACCTTTCCCGAAAGCTTCACCGATTCTATGTATAACGTCGGAAGTAGAAGGCATTAAGTTAGCAAGGATTAATAGAATGACCGACACCATCGACAGCCGCCTTAAAAATCTGGGTATATCTTTGCCGGAAGCAGCGGCGCCCGCGGCAAACTATGTGCCTTTTGCGCAAAGCGGCTCGCTTTTGCTCACTTCTGGTCAGCTTCCGCTGGAAAACGGTAAGCTCGTTCATACCGGCCAGATTGGTGATGCACTCACCGTCGCCCATGGTCAGGCAGCAGCGCGCGCCTGCGCCGTCAACATTCTGGCGCAGGCAAAAGCAGCGCTTGGCGATCTGAACAAAATCAAACGCATTGTAAAAATCACCGTTTTTGTATCTTCGACCGCAGATTTTGTTGAGCAGCATCTGGTCGCCAACGGCGCATCAGACCTGCTCGTGGCCGTCCTTGGCGATGCTGGCAAACATGCCCGTTCCGCTGTCGGTGTGGCGAGCCTGCCACTCAATGCGCCTGTTGAAGTCGAAGCGATTATCGAGGTTGCGTAAATGTCATCTCCCGATTGGCTGAAAAAACAACCGATAGCGCATCGTGGCCTCCACGATCTTAACAAAGATCGCTGGGAAAATACGCTTTCAGCTTTCGATGCTGCCGCAAAAGCAGGCTTTGCAATCGAATGCGATGTGCATCTGACCAAGGACGGCGGCGTCATCGTCTTTCATGACGACGACCTTGAGCGTCTCACTGGGCGCAAAGGCCGCATCAGCGATCTGACACTTGCCGAAGCATCCCAACTGCATATCGGCGGTACTGCTGATCATGCGCCGACATTGCGCCAGATGCTTGATCTGGTTGATGGTCGCGCGCCAGTCGTGATTGAGCTTAAAGGCATTGAAGGCCGCGACGATGGTCTTGTTGCAGCGGTTGCCAGAGAGCTCGCTAACTATAAGGGCGATGCAGCGATCATGTCTTTCGACCATCATCTGGTCAGGCTGTTTGCAAGCGATGCGCCGGGAATTCCCGGTGGTCTGACCGCAGATGGCACACGCACCAAGGATTTTGAGGCGCATTTCTCGATGCTCGCGCATCAGATTTCCTTCGTGTCGTACAATGTGCATCATCTGCCAAATCTATTCGTCAGCTTCGTTCGCGAAAAACTGAACCTTCCGGTCATAAGCTGGACAGTGCGCGATACTGAAATGAAAAAGCACAGCGACCTCAACGTGGATCAGATCACCTTCGAAGGTTTTGATCCCCGCACATTAGTCGCCTAACAGGAAAATCAAGATGAACGACGACGAAAGGCAGACTGAGCAAAGCTTCGCTCTTCGCGTCGTCGAAAGCATCAGCGATTTTTCCGATGAGGAATGGAACGGTCTTGCGGGGACTTTCCCGCAAGGCAAAAATTACAATCCTTTCATATCGCGTAACTTTCTTGAGGCTCTTGAGCAGTCCGGCTCAGTCTCACAAAGGGCCGGATGGCTACCGCGCCACCTGCGTCTGGAAGACGATCAGGGCTACCTCATCGGTGCCGTACCCAACTACCTCAAAGGCCATAGTCAGGGCGAATATGTCTTCGACCACGGCTGGGCCGATGCGTTCGAGCGTGCTGGCGGTCGTTACTATCCAAAGTTTCAGGCATCAATTCCATTTACGCCTGCCACCGGCCCACGCTTGCTCCATCATGCTAAGTTTGAACCGGAAGCCGTGCAACTCGCTCTGGCAAGCGGACTTCGCCAGCTAACGGATCAGACAGGCGCATCTTCGGCGCATGTCACATTCGCCCCCAAAAACGAAATTTCCTTGCTTGAGAAGGCCGGATTTCTGCATCGTACAGATCAGCAGTTTCACTTTATAAACAATGGCTTTTCTAATTATGATGATTTTCTAAATGAGCTTGTCTCAAGAAAACGAAAAGCATTGAAAAAAGAGCGCCGCGATGCGCTTTCCGAAGGCATAGAAATCGACTGGCTGACCGGCAAAGATTTGACGGAAACCATCTGGGACGACTTTTTTGAGTTCTATGTGGATACGGGAAACCGAAAATGGGGACGCCCCTATCTCAACCGAAAGTTTTTCTCGCTCATTGGCGAGACGATGGCCAATGATATCCTGCTGGTGATGGCAAAACGCGATGGACGCTATATTGCAGGCGCGATCAACTTCATTGGCAGTGATACGCTTTATGGCCGACACTGGGGCTGTATCGAAGATCACCCCTATCTGCATTTTGAGGTCTGCTACCATCAAGCAATCGATTTTGCGATCGAACGAAAACTTCGTGTGGTCGAAGCCGGTGCGCAAGGTGAACATAAACTCGCACGCGGTTATGTGCCGGTGACGACCCACTCCGCGCATTACATCGCGCATGAGGGTTTCCGAAAAGCCGTGAGCGATTACCTTGAGCATGAGCGGCGCGAAGTCGAATCCATCCACACAACACTCGAAGAACATTCGCCTTTCAGGCATACATGATTGCTTTCACACCACACACATATGAACCGGAGAGAACCGTATGTCTGCCACCTATGATAACAACAACATTTTCGCAAAAATCCTGCGCGGCGAAATTCCGTCAACCCGCGTTTTTGAGACTGATCATGTTGTGGCTTTCATGGATGTCATGCCACAGGGACCCGGACATACGCTCGTTGTTCCAAAGGCACCATCACGCAATCTTCTCGATGCCAAGCCGGAAACTCTCGCTGAAACCATTCAGGCGGTGCAGAAAATCGCCAATGCTGTGAAGAAGGCTTTTGATGCCGATGGTATAACCGTCATTCAGTTCAACGAACCAGCCGCTGGCCAGACCGTTTATCATCTGCATTTCCATGTGATCCCGCGTTTTGATGGCGTGGACCTCAAGCCGCACACGGGACAGATGGAAGATCAGGCCGTTCTTTCAGCAAATGCTGAGAAAATCCGCGCAGCGCTTTGATAAGAATTGCCTTTATAAGCTCAGAAGACCGGCAATCAGCAGCGCTTCTGTCACCAATATTCCGACAAGCAGACGCTTACCTGCTATAAGATAAGCGGCAAATCCAGCCGCTGCTGACCCGACACGCAGCCACATCGGGGAGTTTGCAAGCTCTCCGTTCGGATAAAGAATAAGCTGCGCAATCACACCAGCAACAAGGGCGGTCGCCACACTGCGAACAAAGACCAGCGCCTCTGAATCCTCGCGCATGCGACCGCCAACAATCACGCCCATAACGCGGAAAATATAAGTCGGCAGCGCACCTGCAAGCAGGATGAAGAGAAGCGGCCACCACCAGTCGGAAAAACTATCCCACATCATAGGTCATTTTCCTTCTCAACCTTGCGCGCACGGTGAAAGGCAAACGCTATCACGCCACCCACAAGCCCCGTCAGCAACAGGTCATAGCCGGGCGCAAACTGGTGAAAAACAGGAAATAACACCAATCCCGAAACCATGGCGATCTGCCCTGCCCGTTCGCGTGCTGAACGCCAGAGCGAGGTTAAAAAATACATCGGTGTAAGCATGAAAAGTGCGGCAAAAACCACCGGTGGAAATGATGCGGAGAGCATGTAAACCAATGCAACGATCAGCGCGTTGGTGCCAACAAGAACGGTGCCAATTCCTGCAAAATAGCTGGTACGCATGTCCCGCGGTACATTGCGCAATTCGTCCATGGCCATGACCCAGGCGGTGACAGCCACAAAATGACAAAGCGCTGCAAGCGTCAGCTTGCGTGTCTTTGGCCCTTTCAGTTCCGGCAAAAGCGCGACAACCATCGGCATCAGCCGAACCGACGACAATCCAACCGCTAGTGCGGCCGCGGGGATTGATGCCCCGGCGCTAATCGCGCCAATCAACACCACCTTGCCCGGCAATGCCCATATGGTCAGCGTCATAAAGACAGCTTGCCCAACTGTTATGCCACTTTCAATAGCCAGACCTGCAAAGCCGATGAACGAGCTCATCAACAGAATGGCTGGCACACTGATGATGCGTCTCGTGCCACGGAAATACCAACGAAAATGGCCGGATTGCGCTGCTGAGGGATGTTCGGAACTGGGAAGACGACTCGAAGACATAGGTAATTAAAGCACTTAAGATGAAACTTGCGCCAGATATAAAAAGGCCCTTCCAAGGAAGGGCCTTTCTTTGGCTCTATTTCTTACGTGGCACTTTCGGCACCGAAGACTTTGTCGCTGGGGATTTGGCTGCAGGCTTGGCCGCGACTTCATCGCTTTTGCCAGCCAGAACCTTTTCCTTCTCGGCCTTTTTCGGTGCTGCCTTCTTGCGAACCGGCTGCTTTTTTTCAGCCGGTATATCCTTTTTAGGCTTCACAGGCTTATCAGAAGAAAGAGTTTCAAGAACGAGATCGGTCTTGCCATCATCTTTCTTCGTCACATCGACACGAACCGTACCGCCGTGCTTGAGGTTGCCGAAAAGCACTTCATTGGCCAAAGGCTTCTTGATGTGTTCCTGAATGACACGAGCCAGCGGACGCGCGCCCATACGCTCGTCATAACCCTTGTCGGCAAGCCATGCGATAGCAGGCTCTGTCAGCTCGAAAGTCACACCACGTTCTGCAAGCTGGGCTTCAAGCTGAAGCACAAACTTCTGCACAACCTGATGAATGACCGGAACCGGCAGCGGACCAAATGGAACGATTGCATCGAGACGGTTGCGGAATTCCGGCGTGAACAGCCGGTTGATCGCTTCCATATCATCGCCTTCGCGCCGTGTTGATCCGAAACCAATCGCAGCCTTCGCCATATCGGCAGCACCGGCATTGGTTGTCATGATCAGAATCACATTACGGAAATCGATCTTCTTGCCGTTGTGATCAGTCAGCGAACCATGATCCATAACCTGCAACAGAATGTTGTAAAGGTCTGGATGCGCCTTCTCGATTTCATCGAGCAACAGCACGCAATGTGGATGCTGATCAACACCATCGGTCAGAAGACCGCCCTGATCAAAGCCAACATAGCCAGGAGGTGCACCGATCAGACGCGATACGGTGTGACGCTCCATATATTCCGACATATCGAAACGCAGCAACTGAACACCCAGTGAAGATGCAAGCTGCTTGGCAACTTCTGTCTTACCGACACCTGTCGGGCCGGAGAACAGATAAGAGCCAATTGGCTTATCCGGCTCACGCAGACCTGCACGGGCAAGCTTGATCGCAGCCGACAGCGCCTCAATTGCCAGATCCTGGCCATAGACAACGCGCTTGAGCTCTGCATCGAGATGCGAAAGCACAACCTCATCATCCTTGGAAACCGACTTCGGCGGAATCCGGGCCATTGTTGCAATCGTTGCTTCGATTTCCTTGACGCCAATCGTCTTCTTGCGCTTGTTTTCCGGCAAAAGCATCTGGCTTGCGCCCGTTTCATCGATCACGTCGATGGCTTTATCCGGCAACTTGCGATCCGAGATATAGCGTGCGGAAAGCTCCACCGCCGACTTGATGGCATCGACCGTATATTTGACTTTGTGGAAGTCTTCAAAATACGGCTTCAAACCCTTCATGATTTCAATGGCATCAGGGATAGAAGGCTCATTGACGTCGATCTTCTGGAAACGACGAACCAGCGCACGATCTTTTTCGAAGAACTGACGATATTCCTTATAGGTTGTCGAACCAACGCAACGAATTGCACCGGAAGATAGAGCAGGCTTGAGCAGGTTCGATGCATCCATCGCACCGCCCGATGTAGCGCCTGCGCCAATAACCGTATGGATTTCGTCAATGAAGAGAACCGCACCCGGATAATCTTCAAGCTCCTTCACCACCTGTTTCAGGCGTTCTTCGAAATCACCGCGATAGCGTGTACCGGCAAGCAGCGTACCCATGTCGAGCGAGAAGATGGTCGCATCGGCAAGAGCCTCAGGAACATCACCCTCGACAATACGCTTAGCCAGACCTTCCGCAATCGCGGTTTTGCCAACGCCGGGATCACCCACATAAAGCGGATTGTTCTTGGAACGACGGCACAGAACCTGAATTGTGCGGCTGATTTCGCTATCACGTCCGATCAGCGGATCGATACGCCCGGATTTGGCTTTCTCGTTCAGATTGACGCAATAGGCTGTCAGAGCATCCTGCTTTTTCTTTGCGCTTTCTTCCGGCTCCACACTGGTGCGCTCCTCGCTGGCGCTTTCTGCACCGCGCGGGGGACGTGGTTCGCTGCTCTGCGTACGTTTCGAAATCCCGTGGGAGATATAATTGACGGCATCGTAACGCGTCATCTGCTGCTCCTGGAGGAAATAGGCAGCATGGCTTTCGCGCTCGGCAAAGATTGCAACAAGCACATTTGCGCCGGTCACTTCTTCGCGATTGGAGGACTGGACGTGAATCACCGCACGCTGGATAACGCGCTGAAAAGCGGCGGTGGGTTTGGAATCTTCGTCATAGCCTGTGACGAGATTATCCAGTTCACGGTCGATATAATCGGTAACGATCTTTTTGAGATGCTCCAGATCGACGTTACAGGCGCGCATCACTGCACCTGCATCCTGATCGTCGATCAGGGCAAGGAGAAGATGTTCGAGCGTCGCATACTCGTGATGCCGCTCGTTCGCGATTGTGAGGGCCTGATGCAGCGCCCTTTCAAGGCTAGATGAAAACGATGGCATATGACCTCACTTTTTCTCCATCACACATTGTAATGGATGCTGGTTTTGGCGGGCAAAATCCATGACCTGACTAACCTTGGTCTCGGCAACTTCGTATGTGAATACGCCGCATTCGCCGACACCATGATTATGAACATGCAACATGATACGCGTTGCATCGTCCATGTCTTTTTGAAAAAAACGTTGCAGGACATGAATGACAAACTCCATCGGAGTATAGTCATCATTGAGAAGCAGAACACGATAGAGGCTTGGCTTCTTGGTTTTCGGCTGCGTGCGCGTAACCACCACGGTCCCGTTATCCGGTTCGTTACCGCCGTTGGTCTTGCCTTGCATAACTCTATTAGAATGCCGCATGAAAACTATCACCCATACCCCAGTGCTGAACCCAATTGTCTGGACCCAACTATCTGGCCTGCTTGCCCTTACTTATGTAGGGCGTCATACGATGATTTTAAGCCCTTCGGCGACACTTGCAACCGAGACTTATGACAAGGCCGCGCATTGGCACAATTATCTCAAAAAGTTTATCGCGAAATTTCATACGCCCGGCCATCCGAGCATGCGGCATCTGCATAATCGATGGTTTTGATGAAAAAAGAACGCACAACTTTTTTTTAGAATTTATGAATAATGCGGTTACCATAAACGGATTGGTAACGCTGATGACAGTAAGGTTCCTGAATTAGATTGCTGTGTGCCCTTTGTGCCGCAGTTCAAAAAAAACCGGAATACAGGCAGGTCATCATCGTGCGTACCGCATTCAGTAAAGTCGCATATGCCTTGAAAAGAGCGGCGCAAGCCACCCTTCTTCTCGCTGTTGTAACAGGCTGCTCTACGGCCTCGACCACGGTCCCCGCCGTGGCCAATGATCGGTACGCCGCGATCGTGGTCGATGCAAATACGGGCAAAACGCTGTTCGCATCCAGTGCGGATGCAAAACGCTATCCCGCATCTCTGACCAAGATGATGACTGTTTATATGCTTCTTGAAGCCATGCAGACAGGCCGCATCAACAAAGACACCCGTATTCCGATCTCGGCTTACGCTGCGGCGCGCCCACCGACAAAGATCGGCTTCAAAAAAGGCCAGAGCATTCGCGTTGAAGACGCTATTCTTGCGATGGTAACAAAGTCAGCAAATGACGTTGCAGCCGCATCCGGCGAATTCCTCGGTGGTTCGGAAGAGCGTTTTGCACAGATGATGACGGCAAAAGCACGCCGTCTTGGCATGAGCAACACCACGTTCCGCAATGCATCTGGTCTGCCAAACATGTCGCAGGTCACAACCGCACGCGATATGGCAATCCTCAGCATCGCGCTTCGTCAGCACTTTCCGCGTGAGTTTTCTTACTTTTCGCGCAGCAGCTTCCAGTTCAGAGGCCAGACCATCCGAGGTCACAACCGTTTGCTTGGCCGCATTGAAGGCGTCGATGGTATCAAAACCGGCTATACCAATGCTTCCGGCTACAACCTCGCTTCATCGGTAAATCTTGACGGACGTCGCATCGTAGCGGTTGTCATGGGTGGCAATACTGGCGCCAGCCGCGATGCTCACATGGCACAGCTCATCAAGAAATACCTGCCAATGGCCACACGCGGTCGCGTCTCCGAACCACTCGTCGCCATGCGCAGCGAGGTGCCACAGGTGGTTGCTTCTGCAGAACTGCCAAAGGCACGCAATGCACCGGTTCCTGTTGCTCGACAGGTTGTTGCGGTTGCAGACGTAATCAACAATGAAGTCGGCGAAGGCGACAACGAGCAGACACAGGTTCTGGCTCTTGCAGCACCGACCCAGCGTCCAGCAGCACTGGCAGCAGCACAAGCCGTCGTTCGCCCAACGCCAAAAGCTGCAATCCCTGCCGCTCCCGCACAGCATGATATTGATCCTGTAACAACCGCTTCTGCGCCAGCATCCGGCGGCTGGGCCATTCAGGTCGGCTCTCTGCCAAGTGAAGGTCAGGCACGCGATATGCTTGCGAAAGTGTCCTCGTCTGTTGGCGCTCCGCTTCGTTCAGCATCGCCATATACCGAGACATTCGTAAAAGGTGGCTCAACATTCTACCGCGCCCGTTTCGTCGGATTCTCGTCAAAGCAGGCCGCTTGGGATGCATGTGCATCGCTGAAAAAGAAGAGCTTTGGCTGCTACGCAGTCGCAAACTAATCCAGGCAAGAGGGCAACCTCGTGCTCCGCTTTAAACCCGAAATTTGTATTGTGTAGAGGGTTTCGAGATGTCGAATATGAATGAGACGATCGGACAATATGCTTTAAAGTCCAACATTTGGACCGAACAGGCACCACGACCTTCCGCTCTTGGCTCCCTGTTTTCCGTGCAGGCGCTCAAGCAGGCAGCGATTCGCATTGCCGATGTGCGTCATGGCAAAGGGCTCCACACACGTGATCTGGTCGGCCTTTTGGTCAGCCACGCGGCGCGCAGTCGCAGAATGGTGCAGCCACGCACAATGATGCGCATGACCCTGCCCGTTACTTCGGATAAGGTTTCAGTGCGCCTCACCATCGAAAGCTGAAAACGGAATTGTGAAAAGAAAAAGCCTGCCGTTTCCGGCAGGCTTTTTTTATTTGAAGCATTTCCAGCACAAGTGCGTAGCGGTTTAACGATTTTGTTTCAAAAAAGCCGCTCTAAGCATAATCCGACCTTCGTTACACGGGGATCGATAAGGTGATGCTAAGATAAGACGTGTTAAAGTGCCGATCCGATCCAATCAGATCGAAATGCGCTCTAAAGTAGCCCCAAAGCAGCAAGCTCCTGTCGCAACTCAGGCGGCAATGCCGCACGGCCCGATTTTCCAGCGGCTTCATCCGGCGGAACTTCATTTTCATTCAGATAGCGCCAGCCCTGAAATGCGCGACGTGGCTGCCACTCGGTAGGGTGGATTTTAGGCTCCAGCACCAGATGACAGCGGTTGATACCCTGCTCATCAGTAAAGGGCCGCACATCCAGCAACCGCTGACGGCACTGCACATTGCCCTTGATTACCCAGTAGAGCGAGCCGCCTGCAAGCAATTCATCTATGCGTTTGGGAACCATACGCGTCGTGTGAAACTGCTCAGGCACAAGCCCGGCAGCACGCTGCTCCGCGAGCCTGAAATCGATCCAGGCTGCGAGATCTTCAATACTGTCGCATCCGACACAAAGTTTGACGAGATTGATTGCCATAAGGCTGCTTTAGCCAAGCTGAATGTCTGCTTCAAGTGAGAATCTCATTCTCAGCATGCAACCACATTGACCGCCAGTCCGCCCTGACTGGTTTCCTTATAGCGTTCGCTCATATCATGGCCAGTCTGGCGCATGGTTTCGATGCAGGCATCAAGCGGCACGAAATGCTGGCCGTCGCCCTTTACAGCCAAGGATGCCGCAGTGACAGCCTTCACAGCACCAAGCGCATTGCGCTCGATACAAGGCACCTGAACAAGCCCCGCAACCGGATCGCATGTCATGCCAAGATGATGCTCCAGCGCTATTTCAGCAGCATTTTCGATCTGCTCAGGCGTTCCGCCCATGACAGCGGCAAGACCAGCGGCAGCCATGGCAGAGGCCGAACCAACCTCCCCCTGACAACCGACTTCTGCACCGGAAATAGAAGCATTATGCTTGATCACGCCGCCAATGGCCGCTGATGTCAGCAGAAAATCACGAATGCCTTTCGCATCTGCATCATCATGAAAATGCAGATAATAGCGCAACACAGCCGGCACCACGCCCGCAGCACCATTGGTCGGTGCCGTCACAACGCGTCCGCCGGAAGCGTTTTCTTCATTGACCGCCATTGCGTAAACGGACAGCCAGTCATTGGCGAGCAGCGGATTGATCTTATTGTTGCGCCAATCGTCTTCCAGTCGCTCAAAAAGCTGACGCGCACGTCGACGCACTTTTAGCCCGCCCGGCATGATGCCATCACGGGTCAAGCCGCGCTCAATGCAACCGCGCATCGCGCCCCATATGCGATCCAGACCCTCATCAAGATCGATACACGACATATGGCATTCTTCGTTGGCACGTTTCATGTCGGCAATCGAAAGACCGCTCGCACTTGCCATTTTAAGCATCTCGGCAGCATTGTTGAATGGATAAGGCACATCGGCCTTTTCCTCGCGCTTGCCGCCGCTGGTCTGTACACGGCTCAGTTCTTCAGCCGTAACAACAAAGCCGCCGCCAATCGAGAAATATACGCGGCGAAGCAAAAGCCGGTCACTGCGGTCATAAGCTTCGAAAGCCATGCCATTGGCATGTCCGGGCAAAGGCGTTTTGCGATCCAGAACCAGATCTGTTTTCGGATCAAATTGATAGGCCGGATGACCAGCGGGCTGCACGGTTTTGGCGCGCGAAACCTTTTCGACTTCACTATCCATAATGTCCGGATCAATCTTATCGGGCGTGAAGCCGCAAAGACCCAGGATTACGGCGCGATCTGTGGCATGGCCAATGCCCGTATAAGCAAGCGATCCATGCAGGCTGGCCTTCAGACGAAAGACTTTTGCATTGGCTGGTCTTGGCCAACTGCCTGAAATCAACTCTTCAAGGAACATATGCGCAGCGGTCATCGGGCCCATCGTGTGCGAACTCGAAGGACCGATGCCAATCTTATAAAGATCGAATACCGAAAGAAACATTCTACACCTCACCAGCCTTAATCGAGGCTGTGCAATCCCATATGCGAGAGCGCACAAAGCGGCCTGCACAATGATATTACACCATTAACAGATAGTGTAGGAGAGCAGCAACGCCAACAGAATGCCGAAATGCGGCATCAAATTTCCGCTTTACGCATCCTGTTTGGCATTAAACCGAGAAAAGATAAGCTACGAGAATGATAGTGGCGAGGCCAACGACTGCCCAGAGCGTAACGCCCCAGCAGGATTTTTGAACGGTTTCGTCCATGGAGATTTTTTACAACCTTGTTGTGCAACTCTTTGAAGCAGCGTCCTTCACAACGCTGTTACCGGAGATATAAGCCTGACGCAGATGAAACGCAACGATGAAAAGTGGCTGAAATGCGGCGCATTTTTCACTCTCATCAAGACACGTTACAAAAATGGTTTCTATATCAGCACCTTAACAACATAGATGCTTAACAAAACCTTTAAAGTCACGGCGAAATTGCGGCATCAGGGTTGAGGCAGAAGCATATCTGTCTTGCCGGTCAGCCAATAGGCGGTCAAGCCCACCCATTCCCGGATCGCCACGCTAAAGCGCGACAAGGCCTCATTGGGCGATTCAAAATAGAGCGAAAAGCTCTGTTTTGCTGGTGTTTTATAATCAACCGGCCACGCCACCACATCAAAACCTGCTTTTCGGAAGCAGCCAATGGAACGCGGCATGTGATAGGCTGAGGTTACAACGAGCCATGTCTCACCGGTTTTTGGTTGCACAAGAGCTTTCGAAAACGCGGCATTCTCGACCGTATTGCGCGATTTGTTCTCAAAAATGAAACGATCACCCGAAAAACCAAGATCGGCAAGCATGACACGTGTGCTGTCCGCTTCAGGTGCCGCATCCTCGAAGAATGCTCCATCCCCACCCGATACGATCACTTTCGCATCCGGATAAAGCCGCGCAAGCCGCATCGTTTCAAATATGCGATCAGCAGCACTGTTCAGTTCGAACCCCGGCCGCCCGGCGTTTATATCGCCATTCATATAGCCGCCTAGAACCACGATTCCGTCCACACGCTGCGGGAGTTCGGCAGCTTTGGGAAAACGGTCTTCCAGCGGCGCAAGAAGCACGCTGCCAAGCGTCGTATAAGCACTGATGAACAGAACAAAAGCGCCTGCAACCAGTGCGCTCAGGCCAAGCTTTCTGAAGCCTGTCCAGATCAGCACCAGTGCCAAAAGCAAAAACACGAAGATGATCGACAAAGGCTGGAAAAATAGCCAGAAAAGCTTTGAAACACTGAAAAACAACGCGCTCTCCGAGGATAATGTCACATTTCGGGAGGGACTCAACGAATCCTATCCTCTGACATACTATAGCCATCTGATGGCTTGTGATAGAAATCAGCCAGACTCGGACTTTCAGGCCCCGGAAACAATATGCAGAATATAGCTGAAATGAATTTGACGCCTTCAAGCCGCCCGCGCCTCGAACGCATCGACATCGCACGCGGTCTGGCACTCGTAGCAATGGCGATCTACCATTTTGGCTGGGATCTGGAGTTTTTCGGCTATATGGCGGCTGGCACCACCGGACATGGTGGCTGGAAACTCTTTGCACGTTGCATTGCGTCAAGCTTCCTGTTTCTCGTCGGTTTCAGTCTTGTTCTCGCGCATGGTCGCACAATTCGCTGGAATGCGGTTGGAAAGCGCCTTCTGCAAATCGGTGCTGCAGCTGCAGCCATTTCAGCGGTGACATATTACATGTCGCCCGACAATTTTATCTTCTTTGGCATTCTGCACCAAATCGCGCTGGCAAGCGTTCTGGGCCTGCTGTTTTTGCATGTGCCGCCAGTTTTGACGTTAGCCGTAGCCGCTTTTGTCATAAGCGCACCGTTTTACGCACAGGCCGACATATTCAACCAGATGTGGCTTGCATGGGTGGGGCTTTCGACCATTCCACCGCGCTCCAATGATTATGTGCCACTGTTTCCGTGGTTCGGCGCAGTGCTGATCGGCATTGCAACTGCCCGCATTTTCGAACGCTTCAACTGGCTCAACGTGCTATCAGGTGGTACTCAGCCGCCTGTGCTGCAAAAACCGCTGACCTTCATCGGTCGTCACAGCCTTGCATTCTATCTGATCCATCAGCCGGTGCTGATCGCGATTGTTTATTGCTTCTCGCAGATCATGCCGTCAGATTCCCGGCCAATTTTCACACAGTCCTGTGTCGCATCCTGCTTGCCTCAAGGCAGCGAGAAACTATGTGCGCAGTTCTGCGGCTGCGTGGTCAGCGAACTCGACAAAGCAAAATTGTTTGAGGATATGTTCAGCGGTAAAATTAATCAGAACAACAACAGCACGGTTCAGCAAATCGTTCAGATGTGCTCACCCGTGCCGGAAAACCAATAACAATCAGGTCGAAACGCCAAGCTCAGCCAGACGTTCGATGCAGGCCTCTTCAACCTGATCGAGTTCGGCAAGCGTTTCGTCAATGTCGCGGCGCTTCTGACGAAGATCAGCGCGCTTTTCCTCAACACGCTTCATCAGAAGCTTGAGCTGGCCTGTTTCACCGGGCGGCTCACGATACATCTGCACGATCTCGTGGATTTCCGCGATCGAAAACCCAAGTCGCTTGCCACGCATGATCTGCTTGAGAAGATGCCGATCAGAAGGCCTGAACAAGCGCGTGCGACCACGCCGTACAGGCGCGATCAATCCCTCATCCTCATAAAAACGCAAAGTACGGGTAGATATCCCGAATTCCCGCGTCAGTTCTGTAATCGTGTAATATTCGCGCACTGCTATATCCCTGCCTTGCAACATGCAGGCAATTGTTGTGCTACCGCATTTACGTAAAAGTCAATATTAAACCGTCACAATTGGTCATAATGATTATAAGTTGCGCCCCATATTTATCGCTTGACCTTGCCATCATAGTGCCGCTCATGCGTTATGAAATGCTAACAGGATCAATAAACGGCAGCGATTCATGCGACGCTCTGTAAAATACACCCTTGCTGGACTGGTGATCGTTGCGCTTTTGGGCGCAGCGCCTTTTGCGATTGAACCGGTTGTTCAGAAAATCGGCGAAGGCTCCATCAGACAACTCGCAAGAGACGGCAACTTCTGCACAACGGATAAGTGCGATGAAGGCATGAACTATGCCATTGGCTTTCTTGAAACCAATTACGGCCTGTCACCCGAAAACGTTAAATGGTGCATGGGCGTCGATGTTATTGCGCATTATGAATTGCCGTTTGGCAACGAACTGAAAAAATCGATCACGGATCAGATGTATCAGCGTTGCGGCGATCCCAATCAGGATGAACCGGTGGGCAACTACACGGCAGAATAGAAGGCTTTTCATTCAATGACGCGACTTTTTCGCATCGCCGCCTGGCTGGCTCTGGCCCTGATCCTTTTTGTGACCATCAGCCCCATCCAGTTCCGCCCCATCGCCAGTCAATCCGCAGATTTGGAGCGCTTTTCAGCTTTCTTCCTTGTCGGCTTCCTGTTCGCTCTAGCCTATCCCCGTCATTGGATAGCAGTCCTGCTACTGACGATCAGTTGCGCAGGCATGTTTGAACTCATGCAGCGCCTCGCCCCTGGCCGGCATGGTGAATTTGCTGATTTTGTCTTTAAGGCCATCGGCGCTACAGCCGGTGTTTGCATTGGGCGCGGGCTGAGCCTGCTGCAAATATTCAGCCCAAAAGATAAATCTTAACGATCAGCATCGATTTTAACACGCGAACGGAACCAAACGTCTCCTGATGCATTCTATCAACATCAATTGTATGGAGACATGAAATGGCTGACAACAAAACCGCCAACGATATTCAGCAGGCTCTTGAACAGCAGGTTGCAGATCTGCGCGGTGAATTAAAGCGTCTTTCCAAGTCACTGGCTTCGCAATCGGGTGATTTCAGGGATCGTGCAGAAGATGCTCTTGATGATGCATCGGGTCGTTTTCGTCAGGCCGCGCAGGTTGTGCGCGAGCGTGGGCACGCTGTCGCTGAGACCGTGAAGGAAAACCCCGGCACCGCCACAACATTGTTCGGCACCGCAGGCCTTATCGGCATCGCGATTGGCGTTGCAATTGGCTGCGTTCTTTCTGATCGTCGTTAAAAACCCAATCCTCCCAACAATAAACCGCGCTCATTCAGCGCGGTTTATTGCGCTTTACCGGGAACATGAACACTGTTAGTCCGAGCCATTGGCAATCTGCCACCGGTCGCAGCCTACCCGGTCAAAACAAGGACAAGTGTATGGATATTCCTGCACAGGACTGCACCGTGGCTTTTTAAAAAGGCACGTAAATGTCTGAAAAGACGATATATTCTGAACTAAAACAACTCGGGTCAAACACGATTGCTCCGCAATCCCCCGAAGAGGCTGTGCTTGAAAGAGTAGCAAACCCGCAAGCCGGAACGCCCTATTGCGTGCGTTTTACAGCGCCTGAATTCACCTCACTCTGCCCGATGACCGGACAACCTGACTTCGCACATCTGATGATCGATTACGTTCCGGGCAACTGGCTGGTCGAAAGTAAATCGCTCAAGCTTTTCCTGTTTTCATTCCGCAATCATGGCGCTTTCCACGAAGACTGCACGGTGACCATCGCCAAGCGTCTGGTGGAACTTCTGGAGCCTCAATGGCTGCGTATCGGCGGCTATTGGTATCCGCGCGGCGGCATCCCGATTGATGTGTTTTATCAGACGGGTGAAACACCAAAGAATGTTTGGATTCCTGAGCAGTCTGTACCCAATTATCGTGGTCGCGGCTGATTACAGACAGCTGTATCTATTGCCGCTATGCACCATGGCACCTATTATCATTACGACGAATAAAACCGGAAACGCTCCAGATGAAACACATTATCATATTAATCTCACTGGCTGTGCTTTCCGGCTGTGGTGCTGGAAAAGCTGCAATGGATGCAGGCAAAGGCTTCGACCGATTCGCCTGCATGTCTCGCAATATGAAGGGCGAAACGCCCTGCCCGCAGCCCGATACGCCTAACCCTTAGAGAAAAGAGGCACAAATGGCCCTTCAACCCAAAGACGTCCTCGATTTCTGGTTTTCTGCAAAGATGCGCGAAAACTGGTTTACCAAGAGCGATGCAATCGACGCGGAAATTCGAGAAAAATTTCTGGCAGGCTATGAAGATGCTCGCGCCGACACGTTTGAAAACTGGAAGCAGCAACCGGAAAGCGCACTTGCGCTGACCATTCTTTTTGATCAGTTCCCACGCAATATGTTTCGTGGGTCTGAACGCTCGTTTGAAAGCGATGGCCTTGCGCGGGACGTGGCAGCACAAGCGCTTGACCATGATTTCGACCGCAAATTATCAGCAGAAGAGCGCCAGTTTTTCTATCTGCCCTTCATGCATAGTGAAAATCTCAGTGATCAGAAGCGTTGTGTCGATCTTTATGAAAAGCTGGGCGACGAGTTTTCACTCAGCTTCGCTCGCCAGCATCACGACATTATCGAACGTTTTGGCCGTTTTCCGCATCGCAACAAGGTTCTGGGCCGTCAAACAACCGCGGAAGAAGCCGAATTTCTCAAAGAACACTCCGGCTTCTAAAGCATGCCTCCCAAAAGTGGGAACCGTCTTCGCGGGGAAATCAGTCCACGGGACTGATTTCTGATCCCGGCACGATGGGATAAAGACATGCGCAAAAGAGCAGCTTACAGAAGCTGGTAGGGCAGAATACCACGGCGGTCGTGATTGACCGCCAATCTGCTTTTGAGCGGCGGCACGGCACGCTGGACGCATTCCGCACGGTCGCAGATACGGCAGGAAACGCCAATCGGATCGAAGGCAGAGCGGGTGGCAATATCGAGACCATCGGCATAGACAAAATCCTGCGCATGCGTGATCTCACAACCCAGAGCAATAGCATAACGGCGCTGGGGCGCATTAAAACCGCCTTCACTTTTGGTAAGCTCGGTTGCCACGCATAAATAGCGCGCACCATCGGGTGTCTCCGCAAGCTGTCGAATGATGCGCCCCGGCGTTTCAAATGCCTGATGCACATTCCAGAGCGGGCAAGCAGCGCCGTAGCGCGCAAACTGCAACTTGGCAGCACTATGCCGCTTGGTGATATTTCCAGCCCGATCAATGCGCGCAAAAAACACGGGCACGCCACGCTGGCCGGATCGCTGCAAAGTACTCAAACGATGCGCGACCTGCTCCAGACTGGCCCCAAAACGAGATGCCAGCAATTCGAGATCATGGCGCAGTTCCTTCGCAGCCGAAAGAAATGTCTGATACGGCAAGACCAGCGCGCCAGCGAAATAATTACGCAATCCGATCTTGCAGATTTCTACCGCTTCAGCCGAGCGAAAGTCTGCACGCCTAGCAATTGCAGTGACAAGCTCTTCCATTTCAAGTTCGGCAATCTGAAAGGCAATCTGGAAATTGCGTGTCGGTGCTGGCGAATATGGATTGAAGTAAAGAACACGTGCAACCGGATCGAACCGGCGCAGAATTGCCTCATCAGGGTCAGCACGTGCAACACGAACCTTGTGATGGGTTTCCATATATTGCGGCAGCGCAACGCCGATATCACGCCCGGGTATGTCCAGTGTTGAGGCAAGTTTTTCTGCGGCAATATCAATTTCATGCACGTAATTGTCGATGAAATGGAAAAAATCGCGCACTTCTTCATAAGGTGCCGGCTCTGCAACCGAGGGCGCTCGTCCAAGCTGATTATCAAGGCTCGCAAGCTGCTCGCTGTTACGCCGATAAGCCTGATGGCAGGCAATCAATGCATGAGCAAGTCCCGGTGCATTCTGCGTGATCAGCTTCAATTCCTGCAAATTCGGCTTGTAGTTATCAAAAACTGGATCAGCCAATGCTTCCGAAACAGCGGAAAGCAGACGATCATCATCGCCGAGCGAAATGGCACCAATGTCGATTTGATAATTTTCGGCCAAAGCGAGCAGTACGGCTGCCGAAACAGGCCGCTGATTATTCTCAATCTGGTTAAGGTAACTTGTTGAAATACCTAAGCGTTCAGCAAAGCCAGACTGTGTTGTCCGATGCTGTTCACGTATCTCACGGATCTTCCTGCCAACGTAAAGTTTTCTTGGTGCCATGTTTGCAACTTTGCATTTCGCTATTTGCAAATTTATAAATTACACAGTCACACCTTTTCAAGCTTTCAGAATGCGGCATACTGGCTCTAATCATTGAGACAACGACCCGCAATTTCATAGCTTTCCAAAGGCATAGCGAATGCAGGAACTTCTCGAACAGCTTGAATCCCGCCGCGCAGAGGCCCGTCTTGGCGGCGGTCAAAAGCGCATCGATGCACAGCACGGCAAAGGCAAACTCACCGCGCGAGAGAGAATCGAGGTGCTTCTCGATGAGGGATCATTCGAAGAGTTCGACATGTATGTCACGCATCGCTGCACCGATTTCGGTATGGAAAAGCAGAAGATTGCAGGTGATGGCGTGGTGACCGGCTGGGGCACGATCAATGGTCGTCAGGTCTATGTGTTCAGTCAGGACTTCACGGTCCTTGGTGGCTCTCTGTCTGAAACCCATGCGCAGAAAATCTGTAAGATCATGGATATGGCCATGCAGAACGGCGCACCGGTCATAGGACTGAATGATTCAGGCGGCGCACGCATTCAGGAAGGCGTGGCATCGCTCGCAGGCTATGCAGATGTGTTCAAACGCAACGCGGATGCATCCGGCGTCATTCCGCAGATTTCCGTGATCATGGGGCCGTGCGCGGGTGGTGCTGTCTATTCGCCCGCAATGACCGACTTCATTTTTATGGTGCGCGACAGCTCCTATATGTTCGTGACCGGTCCCGATGTGGTCAAAACCGTCACCAACGAGATTGTCACGGCAGAAGAACTGGGCGGCGCACGCACGCATACGCAAAAATCATCAGTCGCCGACGGCGCTTACGAAAACGACATCGAAACACTCGAACAAGTGCGTATCCTGTTCGATTTCCTGCCACTCAACAATCGCGAAAAGCCGCCTGTTCGCCCGTTTCATGACGATCCGGCACGGCTTGAAATGCGTCTCGATACGCTGATCCCCGACAGCGCCAACAAGCCTTATGACATGAAGGAACTGATCTTAGCACTTGCCGATGAAGGCGATTTCTTTGAGATTCAGGAAGCTTTTGCCAAAAACATCATCACAGGCTTCATCCGTATGGAAGGCCAGACCGTCGGCGTCGTTGCCAATCAGCCCATGGTGCTTGCGGGATGCCTTGATATTGATTCGTCACGCAAAGCTGCACGCTTCGTTCGCTTCTGCGATGCCTTTAGCATCCCGATCCTCACACTTGTGGACGTACCGGGGTTCCTTCCTGGCACAGCGCAAGAATATGGCGGCGTTATCAAGCATGGCGCAAAGCTGTTGTTCGCCTACTCACAAGCCACCGTCCCAATGGTCACGCTGATCACCCGCAAAGCCTATGGCGGCGCTTATGACGTCATGGCATCCAAACATATTGGCGCCGACATGAACTATGCTTGGCCGACCGCGGAAATTGCCGTGATGGGCGCCAAGGGTGCAACCGAAATCCTCTATCGCTCGGAACTGGGTAACGCGGAAAAAATTGCTGCCCGCACAAAGGAATATGAAGAGCGATTTGCCAATCCCTTTGTGGCTGCCGAACGCGGCTTCATTGATGAGGTCATCATGCCGCATTCATCCCGCCGCCGCATTGCGCGTGCGTTTTCTGCGCTGCGTAACAAGAGCCAGAACACGCCATGGAAGAAACACGACACAATTCCGCTTTGATAGCGATGGGTGGGAACAAAATGATCAAGAAAATCCTCATTGCCAATCGCGGTGAAATCGCCTGCCGGGTCATCAAGACCGCAAAGAAGATGGGCATTGCAACGGTCGCAGTCTATTCTGATGCCGATCGCAATGCGCTGCATGTCAAAATGGCCGACGAGGCCGTGCATATCGGACCAGCGCCTTCAAACCAGTCCTATATTGTCATCGATAAAATTCTCGCGGCAATCAAGCAAACCGGCGCAGATGCGGTGCATCCAGGCTATGGCTTTTTGTCCGAAAACCCACGCTTTGCCGAAGCACTCAAAGCCGCAAATGTCACGTTCATTGGCCCGCCGGTAAATGCGATCGAAGCGATGGGCGATAAGATCACGTCCAAAAAACTGGCATCGGAAGCAGGCGTTTCCACCGTTCCCGGCCATATGGGGCTGATTGAAGACGCCGAAGAAGCGGTGAAAATCGCCAATTCTGTCGGTTATCCGGTGATGATCAAAGCCTCTGCCGGCGGTGGCGGCAAAGGAATGCGCATCGCCTGGAACGACGATGAAGCGCGTGAAGGGTTTCAGCTCTCACGCAATGAAGCCAAGGCTTCCTTTGGTGATGATCGCATTTTCATTGAAAAATTCGTGACCCAGCCGCGCCATATCGAAATTCAGGTTCTTGGCGATCAGCACGGCAATGTCATTTATCTGGGCGAACGCGAATGCTCGATCCAGCGCCGCAATCAAAAGGTGATCGAAGAAGCGCCCTCACCGTTTCTGGATGAAACAACCCGCAAAGCGATGGGCGAACAGGCTGTCGCTCTTGCAAAAGCGGTTGGCTATTATTCCGCAGGCACGGTCGAATTCATCGTCGATGGCGAGCGTAACTTCTATTTTCTTGAAATGAACACGCGCCTGCAGGTCGAGCATCCGGTGACCGAACTCATCACCCGGATCGATCTCGTTGAGGAAATGATCCGCATTGCCTCGGGTGAAAAGCTTCGCATCACTCAGAGTGATGTAAAACTCAATGGCTGGGCCATTGAAAGCCGCCTTTATGCGGAGGACCCCTATCGCAACTTTCTGCCTTCCATCGGCAGGCTGACGCGTTACCGCCCGCCTGTCGAAGGCAAAACTGCAAATAGCGCGATCATCCGCAACGATACCGGCGTCTTCGAGGGTGGCGAAATTTCGATGTATTACGACCCTATGATCGCGAAGCTCTGCACATGGGGAACAGACCGGGCCAGTGCCATCAGTGCCATGAGCGATGCACTGGATGCTTTCGAAGTCGAAGGCATTGGCCACAACCTCCCTTTCCTTTCTGCCGTCATGGAGCATCCACGCTTTAAGGCCGGAGCATTGACCACAGCCTTCATCGCCGAAGAATATCCCGATGGCTTTGCAGGTGTCAGCGTCTCAAAAACGGATGCGCAAGTGCTGGCGGCTGTTGCAGCGCAGATCAATATGGTGATCGAAGGCCGCAACATGCAGATTTCCGGTCAGCTATCAGCCCATCATCAAACACTCGCAGCCGACTGGGTCGTAACGCTCGCAGATCACACATTCCCGATCAGGATTGCAGAAGGCGAAGGCGGCACAACCATTCATTTTTCCGACGGACACAGCCTGCCGGTTGCGAGCGACTGGCACCCCGGCAATCAGCTTGGCACATTCACCGTTGCGGGCCGCTCCATCAGCGTCAAGGTTTCGCGCGTGCGCACAGGCTGGCGTCTGCGCAGGCTCGGCATGGATGTGATCGCACATGTCCGCAGGCCACGTGTTGCAGAACTGGCAAAGCTGATGCCAGTCAAACTGCCGCCCGATACATCGAAAATGCTTTTATGTCCGATGCCCGGCGTCATTACCTCGGTTCTTGTCAAAGATGGTGAGACGGTGGAGGCTGGTCAGCCACTGGCGACGGTCGAGGCCATGAAGATGGAAAACGTGCTGCGTGCCGAACGCCGTGCAACTGTCAAACGCATCGCCGCAGAAGCAGGCGCAAGCCTTGCCGTCGATGAGCTTATTATGGAGTTCGAGTGAACCGATATGAGCGAGCGCGAGCCAAAACAAGCCACCAAACAAGAATGGTCAAAACTGGCCGAAAAGGAATTGAAGCGCCCTGCGGATAGCCTTGTCTGGCACACGCCGGAAGGCATTGATGTGAAGCCGCTTTACACGGCTGACGACCTTGATCAGGTTGAACACCTTGGCACACTTCCGGGCTTTGAGCCTTTTTTGCGCGGGCCACGTGCGACCATGTATGCGGGTCGCCCATGGACCATCCGACAATATGCGGGCTTCTCGACCGCTGAAGCCTCCAACGCCTTTTACCGCAAGGCATTGGCCGCAGGCCAACAAGGCGTGTCAGTGGCTTTCGATCTTGCGACACATCGCGGCTATGACAGCGATCACCCCCGCGTTGAAGGCGATGTCGGCAAGGCAGGCGTGGCGATTGATTCCGTCGAGGATATGAAAATCCTGTTCGACGGTATTCCGCTTGAAAAAATCTCCGTATCCATGACCATGAATGGTGCCGTAATCCCGATCCTCGCCAATTTCATTGTGGCAGGCGAAGAACAGGGCGTGTCGCGGGATCTGCTATCGGGTACGATTCAGAACGATATTCTCAAAGAATTCATGGTCCGCAACACCTATATCTATCCGCCGGAACCATCCATGCGGATCATTGCGGATATCATCGCCTATACAGCTTCGGAAATGCCAAAGTTCAACTCCATTTCCATTTCCGGCTACCACATGCAGGAAGCAGGTGCCACGCTGGTGCAGGAGCTGGCATTCACCCTTGCCGATGGCCGCGAATATGTCCGTGCAGCTTTGAATAAAGGTCTCAATGTCGATGAATTTGCAGGGCGTCTGTCGTTCTTCTTTGCCATCGGCATGAACTTCTTCATGGAGATCGCCAAGCTTAGAGCGGCCCGCCTGCTCTGGTCGCGCATCATGAAGGAATTCGATCCCCAAAAGCCCGGCTCACTGATGTTGCGCACCCATTGCCAGACATCGGGTGTCTCTCTGCAAGAACAGGATCCGTACAACAACATCGTCCGTACAGCATTCGAGGCCATGTCGGCAGCACTTGGCGGCACACAATCGCTGCACACCAATTCTTTTGACGAAGCCATTGCTTTGCCGACAGAATTCTCTGCCCGCATTGCGCGCAACACACAGCTTATTTTGCAGAATGAAACCGGTGTCACCAAGGTCGTCGATCCGCTCGCAGGCTCCTATTATATCGAAAGCCTCACAAACGAATTGGCCGAAAAAGCGTGGGCGCTGATCGAGGAAGTCGAAAGCCTCGGCGGCATGACCAAGGCAGTGGAAAGTGGACTGCCCAAGCGCCTGATTGAGGAAGCGGCAACAAGACGACAAGCAGCTGTCGACAAGGGCGAAGAGGTTATCGTTGGCGTCAACAAGTTCCGTTTGGAGCAGGAAGACCCAATCGACATTCTTGATATCGACAACACAGCAGTGCGCCAATCGCAGATCGTTCGCCTCAACCGCATTAAGGAAACCCGCGATAAAGCGAAGGTTGAAGCAACCCTTTCAGCACTGGAAAAGATTGCCAGAACAGGTCAGGGCAACATTCTGGCCGCAGCAGTCGAGGCTTCGCGCGCACGCGCAACCGTTGGCGAGATATCCGATGCAATGCGCAGCGCCTTTGGTGATCACGCCGCAGTCCCAAAGGTCGTAAAGCATGTCTATGGCGCAGCCTACGAAAATGAGCCTGAATACCAGACGCTTGTCGAACGGCTTGAAGAATTCTCCAGACATACCGGAGACAAGCAACGCCTCATGGTTGCAAAGCTTGGTCAGGATGGACATGACCGGGGTGCGAAAATCATCGCCTCCGCCTTTGGCGACATAGGTTTTGAAGTGCTTGCGGGGCCACTTTTCCAGACGCCGGAAGAAGCGGCCGACATGGCGATCAAGGCCAGGGTGCACGTGCTTGGCGTGTCATCACTTGCAGCCGGACACAAAACGCTTCTGCCACAACTTGTCGAAACGCTTCGCAAGAAGGGTGCTGAAAACATTATTGTGGTCTGTGGTGGTGTTGTACCGCGTCAGGACTATCAATATCTGTTTGACCACGGCGTTGCTGCCGTTTTTGGCCCCGGCACAAATGTGCTCGACTGTGCCCGTGCGGTGCTTGATCTGATGGAAGGTAAGCGCAGAAATCTATAAATATTTCATGCGCTTAAAACCATCATCGGACTCATTTTATCAAACACTTAACCCTCCGGCGCAACTTGCACCGGCGCTATGATTTTGGGTCTGCCGATGCAGGAATAGCCGAGCTTGTGACCGACACCGGATCACTGGCCGGAAAACTGTCTTCCAGCCCCTCATCCAACTGACGTTCCAATTCTGCGCGATCACCTGAACGACGCGCGCTGGGGCGCGCCAGCAAATCCTGCGGCTCAATTCCGCATTCCACACATGCAACATTGAAGGCTTCACCAAGCTTAATTGCTGCAAGGCGGATCACTTCATCTCGGTTTAACTCCGCATCGGTTTCATTTTCAACTTTAACGGAAATGCGCTCCTCACCTTCGGTGACGAATTCAACCATATAGAGCTTAAAACCACCCACCGAACTGATCCGCGTTTCAACAATATCCATAGCCTCACCTCTTTGTAATTTCCAAAGAAGGTCAACGAAACTACGACTGGATTGTTCCGGTTTGCACCCTGACCCTTTTCCCGCCCGATGACCGACCTATATGAAAATGTGGAGAAACAACGGAAGGAGATTTTCATGGCCATCACACGCAAGGAAGAAGCCCGTGCGTTGAACGCAGAAGAACGAGAGCTGGTTGAGAAATCACACCATCCACTTCTTCAGGATGTTTCGGACTCTGAACTGACACAACTGGCCAAGCTGATACGCGACCGTCGCAGCAAGGCGCGCGATCAGGCCCACCAGCGCCGGCGCGAAATGCGCGGAAAGGCAGCGGCACGCGGTTCGTCCGCGTCAAAGGCCGACGAAGGCTCGCATCTGAAGGTTTCGGTTCTGGCTATGGCGATGCGCCGTATCAATGCGGAAGTCGAACGCCGACGCAGCATGTCAGCCAGCAATGAGCTGATTGAAAATGCTCAGAAGGCACTTGCCACCAAGAAAGCCAACGAAAAGAACGAGCCGACTTTCAACACACGGCATGCACGCCACGGCATGCGCAACATTCCGAATGAAAAGGCCGATAGTCTTATCCGGCCTATGGAGCGCGGGCGCCTGAAAAAAGCTGCCAGTGTGGCACAGGCAAAGCGCGATTCCAGACAAAAGGCGGCTGGATAACAAAATTCACACGATACCCGGAAGCAGATATGTTTCCGGGTATTTCAATTAAAACAATTAGTTAAATTGATTTATTACATTATTGAATTATAGCGACCTGACACACTCAGGAAAACTGCAATCCAAATCCCTGCATCAGTCGGCGTATGGCATAATCAGGATTTTGCGATGTGAAAACTGCGCGATCATCATGGTGATGATGTAGCTCGTCATCACTCTCTCGCTTCGGCAATAGCGAAATTGTGCGTCGCGCAATCGCCTCAGCAGGATCAAGCCAGTCGACCGGCCATGGTGCCAGTCGGCGAAACACATTGGCAAGAAACGGATAATGCGTGCAGGCCAGTACGATAATATCCGTGCGTTGCCCGTCTTTTTCGACAAAGCAGGGCGTGATTTGCTCAACCACCAGATCCTCATCAATTTGCTCACCGCGAATATGCGCCTCGGCAATGCTTGCAAGCCGATCCGCACCAACAAGCCGCACATGACATTGCGTGGCAAAGGACTGAATGAGATCACGTGTATAGGCACGTTTAACCGTGCCGGGTGTCGCAAGCACCGAAACAAGCCCTGACGATGTGCGTTCCGCAGCAGGCTTGATGGCAGGCACAGTTCCAACAAAAGGTACAGAAGGATAAGCACTCCGCAAATCATCCAGCACCAGTGTGGAAGCCGTGTTACAGGCGATTATTGCGATTTCAGGATCATGCTCCGCGATGAACTTGCCGAACAGCTCGACAATACGCGCGCGCAACGCTTCTTCTTCCCATCCGCCATAGGGGAAACCGGCGTCGTCTGCGATGTAGACAAACCGCCGGTCAGGCATCAACACCCGCGCCTCACGCAAAACCGTCAAACCGCCAATACCGCTGTCAAAGACCAGAACTGGCCGCTCGATATTGGATGGCGATTTTGCGGAAAGACGTGTTTCGGGCGCGTATTTCATTCAGCCTTATCCTCGGTTGCAGGCTTGCGAGCGCGCCCTTCCGGTGCACCCGAACCTCGCGGCTTTTTGGGCGTGAAAGCATCAAGCGATGTAATCACACCGCGCAGAAGTTTCAGTTCGGCAGATGCAAAACTTGCGCGTGTCAAAACCGAGCGCAGATTGTTGACCATGATTTCTTTCTTCGCCTCGGGGCGGAAATAGCCGCGCACATCAAGAGCCTCTTCCAGATGATTGAAAAGACTCTGCAATTCCTGCTTGGGAGCGGCTTCCATTTCCGGCCCGCGAAACACGGTGTCTGTCTCGGTTTTTAGTCCAGACTTCATCCACTCATAAGACATCAGCAATACTGCCTGCGCAATGTTGAGCGAGGCAAAAGCCGGATTGACCGGAAACGTCACCAACTCATCGGCAAGGCCGACTTCCTCATTGCTGAGGCCGAAACGTTCACGCCCAAAAAGTATGCCGGTCTTTTCACCGCTGACAAAACGGCGGCGCAATTCATTGTTTGCCTCCACTGGGCTTCGCACCTGTTTAAAACCATCGCGTTCGCGTGCAGTGGTGGCATAAACAAAATTGAGATCAGCAATGGCTGACGGCAGGTCATCATAAACAACTGCATTGTCGATGATATGATCGGCCTTGCTTGCCGCAGCGCGTGCCTTATCGCTTGGAAATTCCTCGCGCGGCTGCACCAGCCGCAACTCTGCAAGACCAAAATTCGCCATAGCGCGCGCAACCATACCGATATTTTCCGGCAGTTGCGGATTAACCAGAATGATTGCTGGTCCTTCCGTGATCATTGTGCGCTGCTTATCTGTTCCTGCCATGATATTTTCCGCTAGAGCATGGCGCAGTTAAATGTTTCATTTAGCGTCCGCGACCATGCGACTATTATAAGAAATCAGAGCGAGCAAACCCGCCAAAATTAGATGCTACACGCTCTGATGTTTTAAGATCGTGGCGTTTCCCTGACATAATTGACAAAAAATCGCAAAGATTCCTCTTAAATTCCTGCTCGAAAATCGATTGTAGTAGCCAAATAACACCAGCTTTCCTCTTATCCATGAAAGACTGGTCTAATCGACATTACGGATTTCAGGGAGGAAACGATGTCCGGCAAAAAGATTCTCATGATCTGCGGTGACTTCTGCGAAGATTACGAAACCATGGTTCCGTTTCAGACGCTGCTCGCGGTTGGCCACAAAGTGCATGCCGTTTGCCCCCGCAAAAAGGCTGGCGATGCAATTGCCACCGCCATTCATGATTTCGAGGGGCATCAGACTTACACCGAAAAGCCCGGCCACAACTTCACGCTCAATGCGAGTTTTGCCGAGGTGAAGGCTGAAAGCTATGACGCGCTTGTCATTCCCGGCGGACGTGGTCCAGAATATCTGCGCCTCGATGATCAAGTCATCGCAATCGTCAGACATTTCTTTGAAGCAGGAAAACCCGTGGCCGCGGTTTGTCACGGCGCACAATTACTGGCTGCCGCCCGTGTTCTTGATGGTCGCACCTGCTCCGCTTACCCGGCCTGTCGACCGGAGGTTGAACTGGCTGGCGGCACCTATGCCGATATTCCTGTCGATCAGGCGGTCACTGACGGAAATCTGGTAACAGCGCCGGCATGGCCTGCGCATCCAGCATGGTTGTCGCAATTCCTCGCTGTTCTCGGCACCAAAATCACGCACGATTAATCCTTGTCTGCCTGCAATCATCATCCGGTTGCAGGCAGACGAAATCTGCGCGACATTATGCGGGGAGAACATTCGGGACGGGAGGAACGCATGTGCAGACTGTTTATCGGGGCTGACCCTGACCTTTGGCAAAGCATTACACGTTCGCTGCGCATTGAGGGCGTAGTTACCAGTGTGCGGCTCGAAAACTTTTTCTGGTGGACACTCGAAGATATTGCTGCGCGCGATGACCTGACCGTCAATCGCCTTCTTGGCCGCCTCTATGATGAATCACGCACAGAAGGCCATGATCTCGATAATTTTGCATCGTTTCTGCGGGTCTGCTGCGGTCGCTTTCTCGCACTTCAGGTCAACGGCTTTGTTCCCACGGACAAGACAAAAACCATGTCGTCGCTCGATGCGGAGTCAATTTTGATGCGCGAGCAGGAAATCTATCGCGATCAGCGATCACGCTGGGAAAAGGCAGCACATCACGCAGCCTGATCTGCCCCTTCGCGAAATTTTGACCTGAGAAATGGACTATAGGCCAAAGAATAAGCCTCTGACACTTTGCCTTCGCGTTTACCGATGCTATACGGGCGCGACGCATTAAATGAGAGGCATTATCAATGGCAAAAATCAAGGTTGCAAACCCGGTCGTTGAACTCGACGGCGATGAGATGACCCGCATCATCTGGCAGTTCATCAAGGACAAGCTGA